>ENA-UOXV01001285-UOXV01001285.1-marine-metagenome-genome-assembly--contig:-NODE-1285-length-35443-cov-6.248926_pt1 | contig 35443 bp, 40 predicted proteins | sample MGYA00238165_ERZ766961 | MGnify/ENA primary metagenome ERZ766961 (study PRJEB28924, sample SAMN03173240) | marine metagenome | biome: Marine; feature: Water; material: Subsurface seawater | place: North... | reverse complement strand
CTCTCTCTCTCTCTCTCTCTCTCTCTCCCGCCCCCCCCGATCCCGCCATCCCCCCGCCCACACAACCCCTTATGGCTCTCTGACGCCGCCCCCTTGCTGTACAGGACGGGGACGTGTTGCTTGTCGCACAGGGGCAAGGCACGGGCAGATACAATCGGCTGATCCACCTTGACACCAGCAACCCAGAGTCTGTCACATACACCGAAGTTGGTGGTGGCTGGGGCGGTCACGTAGACGGAACAGATCCAAGCCTTATCCAGTTTAGCAAGCTCCAAAATGTAAGAGCGCCCGCACTCTAATTGCATGGCGCTGTGCGATGTCTTCCCCCGATCTCCCAGCTGAGTCGCGTGGACCCTCGCGCTAGGTGGCGATCCATCCTACAGATGGGTTTGCAGCGGTGGCAGACAGCACAAACAAATGTATTCGCCGATTCAACTTGACTACATTTGAAGTATCCACGCTCGTTGGTAAGCTCTATACTGCGGTGCAGCGCATGCCGCAGTGATCGAACCATTCTTGTGCCAGCAGGACTTGCCGTAGCTGCAATGTCTTCTAAATCAGATTACTGGGCAACAATGAGAAGTGGGTTGACTTCCGCTGACTTGTGCAGGGGAATGCGATTCGGCTATCCACGACACAGTTGATGGGGCGGGCCAGGCAGCGAGGTTGAGCTCAGCGCTTGCCAAACATATTCTTGATGGAAGTCACGAATAGTGCTAACTTTTAACTTTTAATCTTAAAAGTAAGGGGGGGTTAACTCGAGCGATGGACACGATGACAGGTTTGGGACGCCCCATGGATTACACTGGAGTGAAGCAGGCGATGTTTTGATCATATCTGACAATACAGGTCCTTCCTCTTGCCATGAATCAAGTGATAGGCAGAAAATCCAGCTCTTGAAAATTATTCAGGAAAGGAGGACTGATTTGTTACGTCGGTGACGTAGAACACGTGATCCGCACGATGGCTTACCCTTCCTTGAACGTTACGACGCTGGCCGGGTCTCCATCAAATGAAGGGTATCCTTTCTTTTGTAGCTCGTTGCTTATCACTCATCCACAGCTTCTTCCTTCTTGAGTCTATGAATGCAGGGGATTCTTGTATGGTCATTGCCCTTTTCACGTATGAGCTCGTCTGCATATCATGCTCAAATTTATAGGACCCCAAACAGAAATAGCGACGGAACGGGAGCAGGCGCGACATTTAATAGCCCACAAGGCGTGTGCATGGACGGAAACGGGGAATTTGTTTACGTTGCAGACACCCTCAACCAGGTAATCTCCTCTTGACGGTCCAGTATCCCTTTTGTTCACAGAAGTAGATGAACGGAGTGCTGACCTTCTTTGCGCCAGCAAATTCGACGGGTGTCGATCGCCGGCGGCCTTGTAAAGACGGTGGCAGGAAGAGGGGGTGCTCCCGGACACGATGATGGAGCGGTAAATCACGTTGCAATTCATTATGGCGAATACTTATGAGTAGTTGATAAACCATTTTTTTTCATATCCATTGGTTTTTCAATGTCATGCGATTGGTTGTGCAGGCTATGAGTGCAGGACTCGATGCTCCTCATGGCATGACCTGCTTCACGGACAACGAGCACAGTGTGACCTACGTGTTCTTTTCTGAACTTGGAAACAACAGGATCCGCTTGTACGACACCAATGCGCGGATAGTCACGACACTTGCGGGAAATTGGGAGCGCATAGGGGCCGGGGATGGAGAAGGAACGAATGCTCTCTTCCAGGGACCTGAACAAGTCAGTATTTTCACGAGCGGGGACCTTTGCCCGACTCTTTGGGTGGCGGACTACAGGAACAGGCGTATTCGTAAGGTCCAGGTGGAAATTCCAATTCCGACAATCCGTTATTGGGAGGAGGAGGAGGAGGAGCCGACGACCACGACGACGACAACGCCGGAGCCGACAACGACGACGACAACGCCGGAGCCGACAACCACGACGACAACGCCGGAGCCAACGACCACGACCACGACGACGACGACGACAACAACAACAACAACGCCGGAGCCGACGACCACGACAACGCCAGAGCCGACAACCAGCACTACAACTCCGGAGCCGACAACCAGCACGACAGCTCCGGAGCTGAAGATTACTTCCACAACCCCTGAGCCAATGTTTCCTGGAGGTGCGAATGATATAGATGCCACAATTATCACGAGTCTTTCTAACTTACACTTCACACGGACCATACATCTTCCAAAGTTCGCTCAGCCTCTCCATGATGTGGGAAGTATGAAACATCAAAGATGTCGAACAGACAATCATGACATCCCTTGCGCATGCCGTCGCAGAAATTGGCCCCACAACACCGCGACCGTGGGAAGAGTTCCTCTCCAGCTCACTTGCGCTTGGTCTGTTTGTGGGAGGTCAAAACCCACCATGATTCGGTCAGCGGCTGAATTGCAGCGCATCAGTTTTGCCGCGTCTCGCACCGATTGTGGCCAGGTTCTTTTGCTCGCAGTACCTGCTTCAGTCGTTCAATGTAGAACAAGCTTTGTGCCTTCAGGCCAAGAGCTTGCATCACTTGCCCTTTTAGCAAGGTTTCACTTGGCGCTTGGGACTCGCACTGACGCCCCTTTGAAATGCGTGGCAGGCGTCGGCGCTCTCCTCATTGCTCTCGCACTTGGCTTCGCCGCCGTGACCTGGGGCCCCTGCATAAAACTGACCAACCCCAAGGCTGCACCTGCCGGCAAGTATGCCCCTGTTGAGAAGGCATCAGCAAAACAATCCAAGCTCGTGGGAGCACAGCAAAAGGCACAACTGAGTCCCGAAATACCCTCAGAGCCGCCCTCGATGTGGCGAGGAATGGTGCGACAGTGCCCAGCCCCACAACTCTGCCTACTCCATTTCTGTGTCCCCTGTGCTGCAGCGGTAGCGACGAGCTCGTTTCAGCGCGTCAGAGGCAAATATGTCTGACTCATGACCGACATGTTGCTCGTGCAGGCGTGGGTGAGGGCGGATGACATCATCGACCGCGTTGCGGTTTCGCTCGGTCCTCTCAAGTCCGTCTTCTGGGCCCGTTTGCGCCCGCCTGTCGATGAGTCGCACTTCAATCCTGCCGTCGATGCGCAGACTTCGACCTCTCTTGCCGTGCCAACCGCAGCAAGCGCGCTGCGAATGGCCACGGGGGGCGACTGGGCACCGGAAAATTCCGCGAGACCATTCTCACCCTGCAGTCCGCTCGTCACCTCGCCCGGCGGACACACATTTGCAGTCTCCGGTGCTGCCTTCGGTGCTGTTCCGCTGTCCTTGATCGATTCATGCGATCAGCTAGAGCAAACTCAAGAGCGGGGCTACGTGGTAAATGTCATTGGAGCTTCGTTCGGCTACGGTACGGATGCGACTGGACTGTTTGAACCTCGTGTCAGTGCCGCACCCAAGAACTTTGCTCAGACCCAATCACACCAGAACCCGGTTGCCCTACTCGTCGTGCACAAACCATCGATCCTGCGTGGCGCGCTTGCTGCCCGCTCGGCAATCCTCGACAGGTTTACCTTGCACCACCTCTGCATGCGACCTGCAATCTGAGCGAGCCCCTTCTTCTGTCACGAAGGACAGCGCAAGATATCACAACAGCCCAGCAATAGACCGAAACACGATTCTAGAAGTACCCAACAAATTGCAATTCTCCCGCTTGCAGGCTAGGCGCACATCCGAACCTCATACGCGTCGTAGCCCTTTCCTCCGACTACAACGGCGATCAGGTTTGAGCATGTACCTTTGACGATGTGATCATGCGACTTTTCAGCAATATTTAGGCCTGCAGCTGAAATGAAAATTACCGCCCATGTGTGATTGCCCCATGAATTTCTACCGCACCATTCAAATTGAGATCATGTGACCACGTTAATTCCCTGGACAGTGTCTACTGACCGAGTGGGCTCCGATGGGGCCGCTTGATGCCGTCATTGCCGGAGTCTCCTCCGAGCACGCGAAATCCCAAAGTGCCGGATTGGCCACGCCGCCGTTCGCCATCGCGGATCTTCCACTTATTCGTATTGCACAACAGGCCCCAGTCCCTCTCTCTCAGCATCCCTGAATATTTATATTGCTCTCAGTAGTGTGCAGAAATGGGTGGGCTTGGGGTGATCACAACCAAACATGAATGCTTTAAACACACGAGCGCTTGGTTGACAATTTCCGTTCGCGGGCAACAGGTTTCTGCGGGAATGATTGAACTTCACATGCGAGACATCGTGAACCCTGTCCTCTCTGCACGCAATATCCTGGTTCCCCAGCGCCATTCCCCGTAGAATGTTGTTGGCTGCATCTATTTTTATCTATTTCCTGCGCGCTCCCTTAGGCTGATGTCGCACCGAACGTCAGGTGTTCCAGTTCCATCCACGGGACCCAACGCTCTGCCACGTGAAGGTGCACCCGGCATTTACCCTGCAACTGATCAACGGTCTTGCGCACGAACGCAGTCCTCACCACGCACGGCTTTCGATGCAGGTTGGCGACTACTTCCCGCTTGTGGCAAGCGGCGAGGCGACAGCTGCCCCTGCTCTCGCCCTTGCGCCGCGCCATATCCCGCCAGAAGCTGTGCCTGGGACACCTGGGCTGGGTGGAGGGCGGTGGAATAAGCCTGCAGATGTGTGGGCGCTGGGCCACACGTTGGTTGCTATGTGGGCTCACCGCGGCGTGCGGTTAAACCGTGGGGGCTCAGACTTCTTCTACTCAGGCACGTCCATTGTCACCATTCCTCAATGACAAACGCTCACCCTCTGACATTCAGTGTTGTGAGCCGGCTCTTGCACCCCGCACGTTGCGCAGGCAACACGGCACTGGACCAGCTGATGACAGCTTGCGTGCGTCCGGACCCATCCGCACGGCCCACAATCAAGGCCGTCGCGGGCGAGCTCAAGCGCATTCCAGCGCCAATACTTGCGGGCGGTGTCGCTCCTGTGCGCCCGCTCCTCGCTATGAAGCAGGTCCTTTCGCTGTCCCCGCGCGGCAACAGGGGTGCGTGAAAATAGGGATCGCGGTTGACGGTGCTATGGCGCAGAATGGGCCAATTGTGGCTCTCGCGTCGCCACCGCGGCTTTTCTACCCGCACGATCGGCAGATACAGACGCATCCTGCCGAACCCCAGGTACGCCTTCGCTCCCCCTTCCCCGCGACAACTCCCCCGCTCCCTGGCCCAATTACCACAGCCTCTCCACTGCTTTTTCAGTGGTGATAGGGGAGTGTGTCACTGCTGGCAGCAAAGCGAGGTGGCAGCACTTCGTGCGCGAGTGGAGGAGCTCGAGGCAACTGCACAAGCGCTCGCCCTGGAGCAGGTCTACCCTCCCGTGGAGCAGTGGCTGAGCCAGCTCCTGGACCGAGGGCAGACCGCTGGTCTGGTCAGATGGAGCACCCATTCCGCTCCGTCAAAATTTGCAGCTCAAGATACCCGTTTCCCCCCGTACAGAGCCAGACGCATGTTGCCAAGGGTGGCAAGATAGCCTCGCTTGATCGGGGCCCCGCACGACTATCGGATCTTGTCGGTGCTGCGGACGTCAACTGGAGCCAACACGAGAGCCGGAAGGTGACGCAGACTTCCAGCGGCGACGAGGTGCGGTCGCGCTCTGCGATCGACACGGAGGACTTGACGGCTCTCTCACGAGGGTTTCGGGACGAACACGCAGCATCATCGGGCGTGCGCGGGGAGGACCATGGGCGGTACGTTGCCAGGGAATTGGGGGAAAGGACCGCTGCACGCGATCTGTCCTCTTGGACGATGTCCTGGGCCTTGCCGGGGTCACTGACCAAAGCCTAATCCGGTCGCAGGTCGCCGCCTCGGCAATTCTCAAGAGCAAGAATGCGGAGGGGCCCGCCGCAGAAAGGCCCACCCAGCAAGCACCGTTCACGTTCGCCAGACTCGTCTGGATTGAGATCGCGTCGGGAGCAGGGTGAAGAAGAGGTATGGCTGCCAACAGCTTCTCGTAATTCGGTTGCGCTGTTCCAGTGTCAGCCTTTCGTCACCTGTCCGGACAGCCTGGAACGGCCCGTGTGTGGCATGAAAAGTGCGCGAAGGAATCTCAGCACTGTGCGGTGGCAGGACGGGAGCACCGACGGGACGTCTTCCCTCTGGTTCTCAGCGCGGCAGATGGCGCGGTGCCTCTCGCGCTGCCTGTCTTTCCAGAGCATCTTCGTTGCCGCAAAGGGCACTGTGGTATAACTTGAAGCCCCCGCCTGTAGATCGCTCCGCTCCGCAGTTGCAGCTTACTTCAAAAGCTCACTTGCCTCCCCCCCCACAACCCGGCTTGGTCCGCTTTACCTGCACGCAGGCAGCGCGCCACAACGATTTGATCAGGTGTGGGTGTTGGCGCAGTCTTCCGCCGGTGGAGTTGCCAGGCGGCCCAGCGACGTGGACTACCGCCTTTGGTGGCGCACCGTGGAGCGCGAGGCGCGAGAGGAGGTCAAGGTGGACGCGCTCTCCCTCCTTTGAAATCGCACGACCCAACTCCAGATGGCGGGAAAGTGAATCGTGAAAGAAATCTGAGGCGGGTGGTGGGTTGTACAGGGGGAGGTGCAAGCTGCAATGGCTGCACAGATTTCGGCGCTCTCTGAGGCTGGGGAAGAGCTACTCCAGCGCCTTGCGCGAGGAGCGAGGGGTGATGACAGAACCGGCAGCGTGCGGATCTGCGACACCGGCCTCCTCGCGGTCCTCGAGGAGCGCATCACTAGCAAGGCCGGAGCGGTGCCCATCTTGAAGGGAGCCGAACTCTCCCGGCTGCTAGGGACGGTTCACGCGGAGGCAAAGGACATTGTGCGCGCGCGCGTCAAGGCAGGGGTGCAGTCTGCGCTCGAGCACTGGAAAGTCCCCTCAGCCGCACCCTGCAGCCAGGAGCCAGCGCGGCCCTGACATCCTTTTTGATTGTGATGGCTTCGTGACCGAAGTGCTGGGGCGTGCGCTGGGAGGCAGGCGTCACGAGCTGTTTCAGGAGTTTGCAGTGGAGGACCCGCACGGCCACGGTTTCCTGCCCGCCCGGGTCGTCGTCAGGATCGTGCAGCACTCGGGACTCGGTCGCATCCTTGCCTCGACGCCGCAATTCCAGGACGCAGATCAGCGCCTCGGCGCTGTGCGTCTCTAGGACGAGTGGCCCAGGGGTGCACGGCACTCTTTCAGCGACTGGAGCCGTGACTGCGGCAGCGAATCGCGGCACGGCATGCAACGTGTGATGATCATAGTTCATAATTTCACCGCACGCAACCACGGCTCGCGCCGCGACGGAACGGGGATGAGGTTCCGTGTTGCCCGTGTGTGGTGCTACTGTCGCTTCGACTCCGCCATATTGACGCGCACCTTGCGGCCGTTGAGCGACTTGCCGTTGAGTGTCTCGCACGCTCGCGCGGCGTCCGCGGCGCTCCCCATGGTCACGAAGCCGACGCCCTTGGGCTGCCCAGTCTCCTGGTCCGAGAGGAGGTTCACGTGCTCCACCGCCCCGGCCCCCTTGAAGAGATCGCGCACCGCCGCCTCGTCCACGTGCGCACCACCAAGTCCACCGATGAAAACCTGCCGACATCGCACGTCACCGCACACCTGGCACCCCGGTGGCGCACGCAATCGCCCGACGCAAGGTATCGGCCGGAAATCTGCCCTTGCTGTCTCCTGCCATGGCATACCATGCCTCCAGCAAACGCAGGCAAAGGCGGCTCTAGGACCCATGCTCTGTGGCACTTGGGTTTCCAAATCACCCTAGAGCCGCGCGGCTCCTCAAGTACCTTGCGATCGTTGGCCCCGCGCATTGGCGACCCACCTCCCGACCAACCTCCACGCCCCGCTCCGCCGCCTCCGCGCCCGCCGCGGTCCCCCCCGAAGCCTCCGCGCCCGCCATAGCCCCCGCGTCCGCCGTAGCCTCCGCCAGGCGAAGAGCCATAGCCCCCGAGCTGCGGCGGGTCTTGAAGCGGGGGGAGGTCCTTGCCCTGATTCAACGCAGGCGTATGGAATGTGAGGGCGCAGGTCAATCTCATGCACAGAGAATACCTCTAAAGATGAGGCAGCCATGGAGCGCAACATGCGAAAGTACTCGTCGTGGAGAAGCACCGACTTTTGGGGAGGGGAGCAGCGGCCTCGCAACGGCTCCGTGGCGGGGAAGTGGACCTCGAGGACGATCTCGAGTGCCTCCGCTCCAGGAGGGCACTTCGCCTTTTCGAATTCAGCGACTTTGTCGATCGGCACGTCAAAGGCGGCACCCTTGGCGAGCTCACCTCGTTCCTCCGGCTGGAAAAGACGCAGTCCCTTCATGCTTGACACGCACGTTTGCGGAAGCACCTTTCGGATCCAGCCGAAGACATCGCGTGTTTCCCGGAGGCCTGACATTGCGCGGCCCGCGATGAGGGGCCGCGAGCTCGAAAACTTTGTTTTGGGCCTCGCTGCAGCCCACCGGCAGGCCCGCGGCAGCCTGGCGGCAGTCTCGCGGGGCAGCTGCGGGTGGAGAAGGGAAGTGGGCTGGCCACGCCGGGACCGCACCTGACTCGACACGCAAGATGAAGGTTTTGAAACCGTCGAGGGACGTGAGCATCGATCGCGCCGGGAGGGGGTCGGTTTGTCCAGAGATTACTGCAAGCGCAGCGCACAGAGCGCGCTCAGCCCCCATCTCTTGGATCATTTCCTCGGCAGTCTCCTGGAAGAGCCCGATCACCTCGTCGTGAACTGCTTCGACGGACAACTTGATGTCACGTGCATTCGCCTTGATCACGTCCGCAGGCTGCGGCGCGGAGATCTGCTTCATCTTTTGCTTGATTCGCCTCTCAATATTGCGAAGAAGCCCCAACTCACGAGGCGTGTAGAAAGTCACGGCCACGCCCGACCGTCCTGCACGCCCTGTTCGCCCCGACCGATGAACGTACGTGTCCACGTCTTTTGTCGGATGGCACATGACCACCAAGTCGATCTCCGGAATGTCGAGGCCGCGTGAGGCAACGTCCGTGGCCACAAGTACCTTGAACTTGCCGTCGCGAAACGCCTGGAAAGTTGTCTCGCGCTGCGCTTGAGCGATGTCTCCATGAAGCACTGCACAGTCCTGCGACCGGCAAGGAAAATCCACTCAGCGCGCCCGCAGTGCACGTAACCAGGGAACAGGACTTCCGTACGATTATTCCGGCACTGTTCCCCAAAATCAACATCTGGGACTGAGGATTCCAAGAGAATGCGGGACTACCTGCTTGATGGCATCGTCGAGTGCAAGTTCATTGGCCTCTTTCTTGGTTTCCGTGAAGATGATGGTCTTGCCATGTGTCCCGGCATAGCAAAGTACGATATCCCCGATGCACTTCGCGCGGTTAGACCAAGGACACGGCATCTGCAAGTGCTGAATCTTGGAAGCAGTTTCAGAGCCCTGGTTTCCTGAGATTAGATCGACCGAAACATGCCCCTGCCGGAAGTACTTCTTGATCATGTCGGATACCCACGTAGGAACCGTGGCAGAAAATAGCATGGTCTGCAGCGACACAGCGCTGTCAGCCTTATCCTTCGCGATCGTCTCGAAGATCTGGTCGACAGCCTCTTTGAAGCCGATGTTCAACATCTCGTCAGCCTCATCAAGGATGAAGTACCGCACCGCTGCGCGATCCATCCCAACGTGAGCGGCGCCGTGGTTGAGCCACAAGCAGGTGTGGCACATGGGGAAGATAATCATGTCAACCACAGTTGAGGTCGGGAGTCTTCGAAGCTTCCTACACTAGCAATTGAACCCGGGTCTCTCAAAGGGACAGCGCAGCCAATGCTCCGTGACGCGGCAGCGGCTGGCACGGCACCCGAGAGCTTGAGACGTTTCTTCTCCATGAGATCAATCACGCGACCGGGCGTTCCTACAATCACCTGCCCTCACGCCCCAGGCAGCGCCGTCAGGATCACATGTTGAGTCGACCCCTAGTAGCGAGTGTGGGCCCAGAGTGCTGTGGGCGGGGGAGGGCACGCACGTCGATGCCCTGTGCGAGCGCGCGCTCCTGGTCGAGGTAAGGAACGCCGCCGTACACACAGAGCGCCTTGAAGTCGCTCATCACAGTCTCAACTACCTGCACTCAAAAAGCTTCAGGCGCAGCACAGCACAGCACAGCACAGCACAGCACAGCACAGCACAGATCAGCGGTGCGGACCGAGAAAATCTGTTTTGCGAGCTCGCGTGTAGGAGAGAGAATAACGGCGACAGGCGGACGAGCACGTGTCGAAAAGGCCATCTTATTCTTGGCTCGAAGGGCAATCATGCGCTCATTGGTGGGGAGCACGAACGAGAGCGTCTTGCCGGTACCCGTCCGCGCCCGAGCCAATAGGTCCTAGTCACGGCCTCAGAGTTATCACCAATGCATCACAGGGATACGTTTCTTGGCTCCGGCAGGAACGCTATGGTTCTTTTTTGCTTCTGACCTTGCCAGCCATCGCATGTGCAAATGTCGCTGCCTGGATTGGAAAGAGTGTCTTGATCCCCTTCACATGGAGCTTGGCAATTGTGTCCTCGTGGATATCAAAGTCCTCGAGCGGCCGATTCCCTGCGTGTTCGTCAACCGTTTCTGCCTCGCCCGCTTGGGTTTTGCCCCACGACCGCTTTCGCTTGCTTCCTGCTCCCTCTGCATTTTCGTCATCCCCCCCCCCCGCCTCTGCGGCCTCGCGCTTTTCTTTAGTACCGCTCTCCTTCTTGGGCTTCTTCACGCGGGGTTCTCCGTCGTCCACGCTGTCGTCCGAGTGTTCTTCGAGCTTAGACTTCTTCTTCTTCTTCTTCTGATCCTGCGGCCAACGTGCGCCAGTCAGCAGTCGGCGACAGGCATCCGCCTGTTTCCCTTTGTGCCAAGAACAGCCCAGAGGCTACGAGACTGGGCAGGTATTCTTGCCTTCTCCGCCCGACTTTTGCTTTTCTTCCCGGTGCTCTTTTTCGTGACCTTCACATCCTGAGGCAAAGATGTACCGGCCGTGCTCTCAGAGTCGGACCAAGGTCGCTCGCCGATGCTTGGCCGCATGGGATGTACCTCCATCTCGTCGTCAGAAACCTCCATTGGCTTTTTCGTCGTCTTGGACGTCGTCATGGCCGTGGTCCCTTGACCCGTGCGCGCGACCTGAGGGCACGTGCACACTGGAGCCCTTGAATTGTAAAGCTGCAATTCAATCGTACATTTAGGGGGGTGTATTTTAGAGACACTGAATTCGCGTGGAATCCCGTTGTCTGTGCACGAAAAGAATACTTTTGGGATGGAATGGCCGATCCTGCAGTAGTAAAGTCCCGAAGTAGTAAAGTCCCAGGTCTAGGATTCCTGGCGTAGGGAACAGGTCTAGGGAAATCCTCCTGGCGTAGGGAAACAGGTCTAGGGGAAAATCCAAAATCCCTACTGCTGGGATTCCTGGCGTAGGGAAACAGGTCTAGGGAAATCCCCAACAGCAGAGCAGGTCTTGCTAGATCTGCTTCCCGTGTTGCGGTGCCCGAGCTGCGGTGCCGCCGGAATCTGCAACCATTCAGGTCCTTACTCCGGCAAACTACTGCTCGGTGGCGCCCCCGCGGGTTTGCGCGGATTTGGGCGCCCCGACGGACAAGAATTCGAGTGTAAGTCGCCCCGTCCCAAATCCGTGCTCCGAATTGCATCGTTCGACCACAGAAACCCCATGATACACAGAGCTGTGCCGATTTTCCTAGTGCAAAAAGGTTTCATTGCTATGAGTTCGAGTCTTGCTGCCCTTTGGATGGTGCCACGCGTCTGGAGAGCAAGGGCACTGAGAACTACGGATATCCGTAGTTCTCTTGCAAGAACGGCAGAGCCCGGGCAGAGGCATCGCGCGCCACCATGACGAGCGACCCGCGCGAGGCAGGCATTCCCAGGTATCATCGATATCGTCAATACCTTCCGTTCGAACGCATCACGCATGGGTGTTTCGAGTCAAGGGTCCGACAAGACGCCCTGTCAGCAAAATGAGGGTGGAGATGTCAACCATGCAAGAGGGGACGTGTTGGCACACATCCTCCTTCCAACCGGAACACCGCAACATTCTGGTGCAGCGAACCCGCTCTTCAACGTATCGCTATTTCAACCTGTCGGTCTGCAGTCTTCTATCCAAGCGAATACCGCGATCAGCACCCTTCTCGCGCAGCAACGCCTGCTCCAACAGATGTTACAATCCTCCCTGCCTACGCTGTCGGGGCTAAGCAACGGCCTTGCTTGCTCTCAGCCATTTTCCACTGGGATGCCAGGCTCCCTTTACTACGGGGGAGCCCCATCGACGATCCCGAGCTCGCCAACGTCAAGCGACAGGACTGACCGCGCGGACCCAAGCAGCACGGACCAGAGAGGCAAACGCAACGCGCCATTCGGGAGGCGCTCCGGCGACGCAGCGCAGCTTCGTCGCCAGGCACGGCAAAAAGAGCGACGCCGGCAGATCGGGGATCTGTGGTCGAAGCTTGACGCAATGTTGCCCAGCACCGAGCCGCCGCGCGCACGACGCGGGGGCGTCATCTCGCGCTCGCTACAGAGCGGGCGCAGCAAGGACGAGCTCCTCGCTTTGGTAGTCAAAGCAGTGCGCGAGAAGCTTTCGCAACAGTCGGCTAGCGAAGTGCGGATCTGTGACAGGAATGCGATTTCGGGCGCCAGCGCCGTGGGTCTTATCGCAATTCACCTTGAGACTGGAGCCGTCGTGCATGCGTCGAAGGCCTTCAACTCCTTTGCAGAGTGGCTGCACCCCGAGGGGCTCGAGGTGAACAGTATCACCATCCTGTATGTTTTGGGAGCTTCAAAAAAAATTCCATTTTGACCTGAGTGCACGCGCCGATTTTGCACCCGTCGCAGAAAATTGATATTCGAATGTGTGCAGGGGCACTCCATTGCTCCGCTGTTGCACGAGGAAGATGCCGATGCCCTCAGTTCCCTTTTCGATGACATAAAGTGCAACGGCTACCAGGTCCGCTTGATGCACTCCAACAAAAAAACCCAAACAGCCGATGATATAAAAGCGGCTGCTCCAGTGCACCCCTTCTCGCGATTGACGCGCCTCGATCCTCAGGGCCCTGACGACTGCAAGGCCAAGGAGCCACAATCAGAACGCCGCATCCAGCTTCGCCTGCTTCATCGGATCCCCAGCGGGCCGGGTGTACGGGCGCCTGGGCGGATGCTCCAGTTCACGCGCCCCCTCACGATGGTTTTGACGTCTGTTTCGCTATCAAACGAAGGTCTCGTCGGCGTCTTCATGGCAGACCTCAAGATCGACGAGTTGGCCGCAGGTTCATATGCCAAGTATGAACGTAGCGTCTTCGACTCGCCAGTGCTTGCATGCGAGTACGACATCGAGTGGAAAAGTCCCGACCCTGATGCCGCAGCTGCCGTGTCTTCGCTTCTCCTCGGCTCCCTGGCACGAGCGGACGGGCACGCTACTCGGTCGATCCGCGACAATATTTCGTTTGACTTTTCTAGCTCCGATGAGCTTCGCTGCGTGCACCGCACGCACTTGGAATTTTCCGACGGCGGCAGCGCCGATTTTGTGCGCCCGTGCCACTTCTGGCGGACGGAGGGGCCTGGCGCTTCAGGAACGTACGACGCCCTGTTTTTCGTAGCTGAACAAGCAGATTTGTTGGACTCAAGCAAGCTTTCTTCGACGGACGACGTTTCTGCGCCGTCAACGAGAGTATCACTAGAGGCCGTACAACTCCAAGTGGGCAGTGGGCGCGCCCACACGACCTGGGCAAAATGGAAGTGGACACTCGAGGGTGTCTCGATCTCCTTGGGTGGATTCCGCACAGGAAGCAGTGCATCAGGCCGGAGAGTGGCAATGGGCAAAGTGGCCTCGCAAAAAATTGGGGGAGGAGACTGCGCTCCTGGCGATATGGATGGGTCCCTGGCCGTCAAGGCTACTGGACAAAAAGCTCCTCGAGTCGATTCCAAGAGAAAAGAGGAGGAATAAGGCAAGTGGACGTGGGTCCTAGGGGCAGCATAGTTTAGCTTCAGCCGGGCGCGAAGTATCGAAGTGTTGTAATCGATCTCAACCAAAAGCGATAGGAGTCATGCTGAGAGCTTATCCCATTGCCAACCCCCGCATGCTCCCTAGCAGCGGCTTGCACGACACGAACCACCCATTGCGGTCTTGAGCTGCTGCACCTTGCGCGAGAGTCGCGGATCGGTTCGCCCGGACTCGCTGCCGACAAGCCCGAAGAGCCCGAGTTCCACTTTGGGACGCACTTCCAGCGGACATTCGGCGTCACTCTCGAAGATCTCCTCGCGCCCCGAGGTCTCTTGAAACCATTTCATCACTTGCAGCTGCGCCGCACGATTTTTTCCACAGCCCACGCAGAGGCTGCTCAGTGCAGGTCGCACGGCCGCCCGCTCATTGCTTCTCTGTGCCACCACGGGCATGCCCCTGCCTGCAGCGGGGCTGCGTGCCGCCGGGGAAGTGCGGTAATCTCCGTGTGACGTATGTGGGCGCGGCTGCCCCCACAAGCGGACCTCATCGTCCTGAGGGCCAGAGCCATGCAATTGTCTTCCAGGTGCAGCTTCCATATGTCGCGCCGGCTGTCTCGCACATTCGGCACCTCTTTTGCTCACGCGCGATTGCCGCTGCCGCGCTAGCGCCTCCACCCGAAGCCGTAGCGACTCCGACATCGGCGGTCCGAGGCCGATTCGTGGCCCGTCGGCAAGCAATACGCGGCCATCATCTGTGCCATGTGACAAAATAAGGGCGCTGGGAGACTTGTTCCATAGCTTTTGAGCAGTTTGTGCCGCTGCAGGAGCGGTTTGCAGACGGCCTTGCTGCTGCTGTCCACCTTCCAGAGGCTGCGCAGACAAGCTGAGTGCGCCTGGGTGATTTGCTGAGTGTGAGACTTGCGCCTGGGCGGGATGGGAGTTCATCATTCCGCTGGACGAGACCTGCTTACCACAGAGACCTGCCGGCATAAGGTGGTACCCAGCGCCGGAAGGCGACGCGCGGAATCGAGATGTCGAAACGCAGTGCCCACCACATGCTGGTTTCGGCTGGGAGGGGCTCACCGCACGAGAGTTGTATCTCTGCCGGCGTTTGAGCGCGGTAACAGGAATGCGTGAGGGCGGGCGATGCTCCGAAAAGTGCGAAAATAGCACTGTTTGCTCCCCCACATGCGCCTCCTCCTGCTGCTGTGGCGACGAGTCGTGCGGGGACATATATACATAGCTGCTCGTGAGTCTGGGAGGACGGATTGAATTCTGGATGATGTAGCGTTGCACAGTCACAGCGTCCTCCGGGAACCCATCCTTCAGCTGCCGTGGCTCCACGACAACGCGCTGCTGAGGTGATTGCTGTCGCTCGCGTAAAAACGGACGTTTTGCCCCCTGCAATTGTGCAAACGAGACCAAATGGTCAGTGCCGCCCAAAAAGAGTAAGCAAACAGAAGTGCAGAGCCGCCTCGGTGCGCTGTCCTGCTCCCAGGCACCCAAACGGGGCGCGCGGACCTGCTGAATCGCTTTGTCAGGGATCGTCTGGGTAAGTTGTAGGATGGCCTGCTGAAGCTCCCTCGCGCCTTGATCCTCTACCTTGCGCCGACTTTCTTGCCGGCGAATTCCGATTGTACTCTCAGGGCGGCTATCAAACCCCCAACCCCGCACCGCACTGATCGGCCGAAAATCAGCGACATCCATTACACTAGTTCCAGAATGCGCAAGCGGTGTGCCTCAACGCGTTGGCTCCGGTCCCTGGCCCCAACCCAGAGTCTAGCCTGGACATAAATTAATTATTTTATCATTTGATTTTCTATAGCTAGCGTCATGGTCGCCGAAGAGGGCTCCCACGCTGCGTTTGACGCCTTCCTGGACGCATTCGACTTTCCACTTCAGCCCATCCTGATTGATCCTGGTGCGGAGCGTCATGAAGAGGTCGCCGGGCCCCAACAGGGTGCTGCCAAGCGCCCGACACGTGCAAGCGAGCGACCACTCGAGCCGGAGGATGCGGAGCCGGAGGATGCGCTGGACGTCTTGTCACAGAGCAAACATTGGCAAGCTCTATGTGCCACCCCACTGGATCTAGCTGTCAGATCAGATGCGATGCTTCGCGTTCGCCCAATTGCAGCGCTAGAGGGGCATTGTCGCGCGTTCTACCTCGATGGGATGTTCGAGGACGACTTCCTGGAGGGCGTCGAAGCGTTCGCGCGGGAGCTTCCGGGCAGCACAACGTCGCACGTATGCTGCAGTCCTTTCCTATGTAGCCCTACGGTTCTATTCGGATCCCTGTCGTGATTTCATGGATGATCCATTTCCTCCTGCTTGATGACCCAAGGCGCTCTCTGGGCAGAACATGGCGGCAACCCGCCGCTTCTTTCGATCCGAAGCAGTCGCCGAGGCGATTCTTGCACGCCTCCCCGAGAAGCTCGCTTTCGTTCGCGTCTTGCCTGACATGCGCTTCATCGAGTATGACGTCGGTGGTATGTTCCGTGCTCCCCCCGAGGTGCGGGTGTTTCCACTCTTCTCGCCGGCGAGAGGTGAACCTTCCGGATGAATGCACTGTGCAGGATACATTGCCCCTCACCAGGACGGAATCAAATTTGACGCAAAGACAGGTACACGCACTGCCTTGTCGCTCTCCGGGGCCCGCCCGCCCTTCACTGCAATAGGCCGACACTTTGGCACCTCTCTGTCCCGATTCCAACGCGCGAGGCACCTTGACTGGCAGGGAAACAGTCGACAACCTCTTTTCTCCTTTATTTGAAGGACACGAATGAAGGTGTGTCGCCAGTGAAGGCTTGCGGGGCGAGGGTGGTGTTGGCCTTTTGGACCGCACCGTGCAGCGGCTACTTGTGACCAGCACCTCACTGAATCGCGCTGAGTCTGCTTCGGCTGGTGCACACATAGGTGGGACGACAGACTTTCTCTCAGCGACGACCGGAGAGGTGCTTCACTCAGTCGTGCCGCGCCGTGGCAGCATTCTCCTGTTCCCGCACGAGGCACTTCACGAGGGCACAGGCGTCGGGGCAGACTCGAAATTTCTCCTCCGCGGAGATCTTTTATGACACGCGGGGTTTTGGCTCCTATTCCTGGCGCACGATTACACGCACCACTGAAAACACCCAGCTAAGAGCGATGTTGTCGAGCCACTCTGCGCGTCATGCTGATGCTTGCGAATCCCATCATGCTCTCCTCCACAGTTCGCAAGGTGCCGCCCATGCGCCTTCTCTGTTTCTACCAGCCCCGGACTAGCTTGTGAACTCGAGCAAGGTCATACATGTAGTCCCCAGACTGCACACGCAGCAATCAGTCAACGTTTCAGAACGGTGGACCTCGAGGCCATCAACCAAGCTCAACGCACTCGTCCGCAAGGGCCGGCTCAGGGCTCGACCTGCGCGTAGGGGCTCTCGATCGCAGCAATGATCCGGGCTTTGGCGTCCTCCACTCGCCCGTCCGCCTGAGAAGCCAAAACATCGTCAGACTCACTTGCATACGCTGGCGGGCGGGGCGGCAGCGAGCACAAGCCACGGATAAACAAGGTATGGGAAGGAACAGGAAGCAGTACTTCCGCGAGTAGTCCTGAATAGAGCTGGAGGTAGAAAAGATCTTGCACCTTTCCGCGTCGCCCGGCGTACGCCTTGATCAGCGCGTCAAGTTCATCTGCTTTTCGCTCACCTTGGAAGACCGCATAAATCACCTTCATGTACTCTCGTTTTTCACCTACAGTTTTGATCGCATCTGCACGCGCTTTAGTGAGAGAGCCCCCCGATTGGCGCGCCTGTGACAGGATGCGCCAAATCGATTCTTCCGTGTCACGCGGGTTCAGCTTCACATCCCGAAGGAATTGCAAGGAGGCAGCCTCATATTCTCCTGCATAGTACAGGCTCAAACCGCGCTGCCAGAGATAATCGCCGTACTGCGGATCTGACTCTATCGCCTTGTCAAAGTCCCGAAGCGAACCTTCCACGTCCCCTTGTCGAAATCGCTCCATGCCGTTCGACACGTAGATCCGTGGGTTTTGGCCAACGTACTCCTGAATCTCGCCGCGTTGCTTCCTCACGGATGCACTCGCGTCGGAGCATCCAGTGATCACGCTGAAAATCGTTCCGCCGACAGCAACCACCGCTGGGCGCCGCAGAATACCTCCGTTCATCTGGATCCCCGCTACTTCTGGCGACAAGGGCGCGCTGAGGGCGCGAGGAGATATCCTGACTGGTTCATGTACTGCGTGTCTGAGGGGGAAAAGAGCGCTTCGCACTGGGCTGAACGCAACAGCCGGAGATGCCCGACAAATAGCGGGAGCGGCGCACAAGACTATCATCAGAACTGTCGTGCCAAGAGAAGCCATGCGCTCTAATGGATTCAACCCCGTCGTGTTAGTTGCCCGAAGACAGATCTTATGGTGTGGTTTTTCGACCTGCCCGAGTCGCACGGTCGGGCCCCCCTAGCACCTTTAGATCTCTGAAGCTTTTTACTCACGAAGGTTTTTCGAAGTGGAAGTCCTTCCTGTGCGCATGGGCGCAGACAGTGTGTCACACTGACCTCGACTATTCAACTGCGATCAAAACGCTGCGGGACATTAATCCTTCTCTCGATCTGGCTTGCTCTCCCCCTCGCGGATTCCACCAGCGTGGCTGCTATGGGACGCAAGCGCAAGGGAGCACCGAGCGCCGTCAAAGAGCAGCATGCGCCTGCACAACCACCGCTTGAAGGCCGGTTTGGCCTCCAACTGCACGGGGCCGATGAAGCACATGAACTCCACTTCTAATGACTCGAAGCTGACAATGCCTGCCTAGATTGCTCGTGTGCTGTGGGTTGCAGCCTCGCTGAGCTATCGTTCTGCAGGGTGACCCATGTGGACGAAGACGGGGTGCGCTGGGAGGGACGCATGAAGGTCGGTGATTTAACGTGTGAATTTTCGTGCTATACTGTGATCTCTCTATTCTCAGGCGGAATCTTGCCGAGTTTACGTGTTGTGCGGCTGCAGGATGGGGAACGACATGGCAGGGGAACCCTTTACTTTCCAGACGGAGCGTGCCAGGCCGGCCGGTGGATCAATGGCGTCATGTCGGGGCCAGGAGAATACATTGATGATGATGGATCACGTCTCCAAGGCATGGTTCCTTGAAGTTCAGGAGCTAACGCTCGCCTCGTTGCGATCAAACCAGCAGCGCGCCGCGGCCGGCCTCTGTTTTTGTCAGCTCTGAAAGTTTTCCGCCCCTGCGAGCAGGGACGTGGGAGGATGGCGACCTGTGCGGGCGCGTCCAGGAGTTCGACCCTGCCGGGTTCAAGCTCTTTGACGGGCTGTATGAGGGCAGCCGGCGCCACGGCAAGGGGACGATGTTGTTACCTGACGGCGGGAAGCTGGAGGGAACATTCGTCGACGGTGTGCTCGATGGCACCGCGACTTACTGGTATCCGGGAGGAAAGTCGGGGCTAAAGGGCACGTGGCAAGACGGCGAAATGGCCGCTGCGCGGTAATTTCTCCTGGGGCCCGTTCCCCGCGGCCACTGTGGGTGTGGGCAACAGCGCGCCGCGATTCGAGTTGCTCACACGAAACGACCTCCCGGGTCGGGGCTAGGTACTTCGAGGATGTGAATGCCGGCGTCAAAGCGAGGGCAGAAGCGATGGAGAGCACCAAGGTCTCTGGACCGACGCTGAGGCAGAATGAGGCGAGCGATGAGTGCTTCTGCCTGGACCCGCTCGTGCCAGACCCTTACGAGCATGCGCGGGTGTGCGTCGGCTCTTCGAGGCTCTGCGGCACGGCGCGCGAGGGTAGCGCGGCGGGAAACTCAGCAGGGCAGGGACTTTTCTTGCGACAGGCTGTAGGGCCAGATGAGCTGGTCAGCTGGTACAATGGTGTCAAGGTTGCAGCCCAGCCCGTTGAACACGGCAGAGCACGCCGCGTGATCCGGGCAGCACTCAATGGCGGGAGTTGGTTCAGGTGCCGCATCGTGTGGTGGACCGGCGCGCGTGGAACCTCAACGACAACACCATCAGCCTCGACATGAATGACGCTATCGACGTTCCCCGCGAGGTCTTTGTTCTTTTACCTCGCTCGGCTTTCACTGGGCGCAGATCGACTGGCAGTATCTGATACTTGAGGCTCCGGTAGGTATCGTTGACTCGCGACTACTGTGCAACTCTAGGACACAAGGCGAATCACTCGTTTTCGCCTAATGCCAAATACGCTCCAGCATGGCATCCGCGTTTCGGCAACATCATGTCGATTCGCACGCTCGTCGCACTTCCTGCCGGCGCTGAGATCCTGGTGCACTACAAGTACACGCACGAGAAGCCACGGTGGTATCGCCAGCTTGAGACTCGCGTCGGCAGCCCATCGTCCAAGAAATAGAGCCGCGGGAGCGCCCCGAATGTGAGGCGGTGCAGCAACAGGCTGCAGATTTTCGGCTCTAGTGTACCAGCAAGCAGTAGCACACAGCATCCAGCATCTCCTCAGAGAGCCGCACAAGCCCGCCTCTCATCTTCACCTGTCCCATGCCCGGCGCACAATCAGGCGCTCCGCGCGCACACTGCGCACCAACGTAAGGTGGTTACTTCCGCGCCTCGCGCAACACGCGGCGGGAGACGAGGCACCTTGATATTCCCGGCAGTCGAGCGCAGTATGTGTGGCCCTGGGCGGTCGAGCACACAGCCGGGAGCTCTCTGGCGCCCGGAAGACACCGGGACCCCCCTACCAGCCCCGCTCGCACGACCTGGAGCCGAACCCACTGGCAGAACCCTCTTCGCGACATCGACCAGGCGCGCCATTAGGGGGCACCCGCTTCGCGACACTGCTACCTGCACCCGCTCCGCAAACAACACGTTAGTACAGCAGTATCCAGCAGCTGCTGTTGCTGCAACGCTTCATCGCCCGCAGCACCCACAGCATCCACAACCAGGCACTCGAGCACACCGCGGCCGCGACGGGGCTGCTCGAGGGATGAGACAGTGCGAGGAGTGCAACGCGGTAAAGGGGGAGGTAAAGGTGGACCACCGCATCAGCCGCCCGCCTGCCGACAGTACCAGCACTCTTGCACCACGCTGAACTAAAACAAGGAACCACTAGTGCGATTTGTTCGTGCTTTGTCATCACCTTTTCTTCACATTCTCCGACTGTCGGGGGAACAGCAGGCGTCGAATTATTGATGTCTTGCTTATGCGCTCCCGAGACCCGCCAGATGTACGTGACTGCGTCCCAAGTGGGAAATTTACCAGCGCCGCTCGCCACCTGCAGATACCGCGCAGGGTTTACCGCACGCTTGGTCACTACCCTGTGTTTCACCGCGCGCTGTCCTCATGCCTCCTCATCACAATGAGACACAGCATGCCTCATTGCGACTTCGACGTTTAAGCAAGCGTGCACCAACCCTAGGCGTGCCAGGGTCCACACCTTTCGGTTATCGTATGCAGGATAGAGGGCCCGGTCAAAGACCACACGTCCCGCAAGCTCTAGACCCGCGGCCTGTGCGAACACGCCACGTCAGTAGCAGCAGCGGGTGCGCGCAGCGATTGGAGTCCGGGTGGAGACCGAAGCGAGCTCTTCGATTTTCCAGTGGCAAAAGGGTGCCTTCGCGCATCATATTTATCAGAGTCATCGAAGGCAGCAGGCGCACATCGCCGCCCGCCAGTCAATTGTAAGCGCAGGCCGAAGCCGACCTTGGTTTTGTGGGAAACATGCACTTCACCGCCTGGACGGAGTACCGCAGGTACTGCGCGGAAGAAGGCGGCCATCAGTGCCCTGCCACCTCGAGACATCGATGGTTTTGAGACCGCCACCTTCATGCCGGACATCACCGCCAAGGCCAGGAAAATTGCATGGCGCAAGAGGGCAGAAGCATGCGGGGAAAGGGCTCTCCTGTTGTCATCCAATTCGCGAATCTGCGAGTCGGCGTTTCCCTCACTGCGCACGGTACGTGTATGGGTGAACGTGCTAGAATCGGGCCTGGATTCCGAAAGAACGCGCTCAATTTCTCAGGGGCCAGGCACCCGGCGACGCAAGGAAAGTTCCATACGACTCTATCAAACGCAAGTCTCCCTCGACGGTCGATCCATCCTGGAGCCTTCTTGTCGCGTTGCTTCTTCTTCACCCTCGCGCCACCCGCCGGCGCTGCCGCGCGGTCGCCGGACAAAGCCATGGCTGTCCGAAGGGACTCGTGCAGATTGGTGGCGTCGACTTCATGCAACACCTGCTCCCACAGGAATGCCGTGCGACACGCTTCAGTGACGAGCGCTTGGGCCAGTATTGCGGCGCTCTACAGAATGTATCTGGCAAGGGCATCCTGCAAAACGAAAGTGGTTGACAAGTGATGCGCGTGGTCGGCACATACAGCTGCGCCGAGGCCTTCCAAAAGTTGCACCCGACGCTCGATCTCATCTCGTCCGTATGCCGCGTGCAATTGCTCCCGCGAGAGATGAGTCGTCGCCACCTTGCAGTCATCGGAAAATCAGGCTTCAATCACCGTCTCGTTGGTGGCATGCGAGTGTGCTGCAGCTGTAGGTACAACTGTGCCAGTCAAGTGACGTCTCTGCACAGACAACAAGCTCTCCGCTAGTGGGCTCAACGGCTGCGTATTATCTAAGGCCCTGTAAGCTGCCATTGTACGCTTGCCTGAAGCAAGACGGTAAGCCAAGGAAATCTTTCCAGGGGCTGGGAAATGACCAAATCTGGAAGCAAATCTGTGGCGGGGTGGCCCTCGCCAGCATTCGAGTCTGTTTGGTGCACACGATCGAGAAGCGTTTGTGCCAAGGCGCTCGAGAAGGTGAGATCGCCGTCGCCGATCGTGATAATCCTTGCACCAGGGTGGTAGAGACCGACCCGACCCTCTTTTAGGTCATTGAGCGGTGGGCCCGTCTGAGCGTACAGGTGGGCCAAAGGGCCATGCAGAAGTCGCATCCTGCCCGACAAGTCGGCTAGTAAGACTCTGCAGAGTGCATACCGCAGATGATCATCCGGCATGTGCCATGCCGGAGAGCGACACCAAAACGTTTGGAGCTAGGGGGGGTTGGGTGTTCAGCGGGCACCCTGCCTGAGGCACTCCTCAGGGCGCTTGTTCGGACGAAATGCAGCACCTGGGTTGTTTAAGAGCGAAGGCTGCACTACAATCTTGTACGCACAGGGTATGCAGCCTGCAAGAAGGCAAACCATTGTGTCCTCTGTACAGTAGAGGCCCTCATCTGCGCATGATCTGCAGCTCTGCCTGTAGCTGCGTGCTGGAGAAGCTGCTGCGGCATCTGTTGGTGTGCCGCCAACGCACTCTGCACTGTGAATCCTGCTGGAATGAACAACGATTTTGGCTGCCCTATGAGACGTCCCGAAATCAAGATGCGTGCAGGGGGCGTTTGCACACACCATGGGGCGGGGGCCGTGATGCAGCGTGTTCCCTTTTTTGCCGCTTCTGCGCCTCCATTGACCCCTGCTCATGCGCAACAAGCTTGAAGGTTCGACGCAAATGTCTCTATCCCGGCGTGATTTTTCAGGGCGCACGGAAAGCCGAAAGCCAGTGTGATTTCCTGCACCAGACATGCGCACTGCAAAGGTTCGAGTGCCGCCATTGTGGAACCCACACCTACACATGCGTGGACTGAGAGGAAATGCGCTACCCTATTACCGCTGCTGTCGGACCATGGTCTGAATGTCTCAGGGTTTTGTGCCGTCTCCTGCAGACCTTGCGCAGGAGCGGGTATCGCCCTGATGAATTTGATCTTCCGCCATATACCATACCCCAGCCGTTGGGTGTTCCGAACGGCAAGCTCGACAGGGCGGTGCTCTTAAATTTCCCGCCATCTAGAAGGGCAATGCATCGATTGGAGACTGGATCATGTGATATTTCCTTACCGCTTGCTCTCGCGCGCTCGCGCTCTTCGTTGGGAGGCAGTCACTGGTGTAAGTGCCGCCGAGATTTTTGTTCGATTTTGATCGGCCCGCCTCCGATGAGTTCTGATCTGGATCGCTTGAGCTCATGCTGGCAGTAGGGACAAAAGAGGGCCGGGTGCAGCTGGTGAATCCGGAAACTGGAGAAACGCGTTTCAATCTAGGTGCTCACACTGATGTGACCACCTGCGTGGCACTCAGCAGCGACGGAAGCATTCTGGCGTCGGCGAGTCGAGACGGAACCTTGAAAGTGTGGGATGCTTCAAATGGAGTGCAACTACTGGGTGTGAAAGGCACGTGCTTCCTCACTCTTGACTTCTCGCCCTGCGGAAAACGACTGGCAGCGGCGGGTACAGGGGGCGACATTTGCGAATGGGACTCGCAAACTGGCGAAGAGCAAAAACAGCTGCGAGGTCATGCGAGATGGGTCAATGCGGTGTCTTACTTGCCAGACGGTATGCAGCTAATGAGTGGAGGCTGGGACGAAAGTGTGCGAATCTGGGACCTGAAAAGTGGGCTGTGTTCTTGGGAGTCCGAGGGCGCACACGTAGGGGGGGTCCTCTCTGTCTCTTGTTCGCGGAGAGGTGACCACGTTGCGAGCGGAGGAGCTGATGGAACTGCGAAAGTCTGGAAGGCTCAGGGCACGAACAGTGCGCTACTACACACCTTGCTGTTGCACGGTTCAGTAGTTCACAGCGTCGCGTTTTCGCCCAGTGGGGAGACTCTCGCGAGCGGCGGTGGAGACAAAACGATTCGATTATGGCAAGTTGATTCGGGTCTTCAGACTATTTGCAATAGAGGCCACGATGGAACTCACGGCTGTCTCTGTCGTAGGGTTGACGCAGGGCAGCGTTGCTCGGTGCTGGGGCACAGGGGATCTGTTCGGAGCGTCGCGTTCTCTCTTGATGGTCGCAGGATTGCATCGAGTAGCGGGGGGGGTGGCTGCAAAGTGTGGCTCGCAAAGAGCGGGGCACATGTGCGCAACCTCAGAACCGGCCCAATCATTGCACTGGCATTTGGGCAGGACTTGTCGCGCAACCAAAAGTGCGAGGCATTCGCTATGGGACAGCTCCAGCGGCTCAGTGCGAAGTCCAGAGTGTACGACTTGGAACCTGGGCTGGTGCGATTGATAATACTCGCTGTCTGACGTGTATACTGAGCTACCATGCACTGTAAAATATAGACCAGAGGACGGGCGTTGCACGCTTCGCTGCGAAGCACACAGCCACAATTTCATTGTCGCTGAAAACCAACATCTCCACAATCCTCAGTCGTGCAACCCGCTCCGAGACACGCCATACTTGCGCAGAATCATGGTAAGTTTATGGCGGAGGTACGCCATACGATCGTTGCCACTGCTCTCGAGTGCCCCAGCTGTAGCGCGCCCCTCCCTTCGAGCCCAATGCTCCTTGCCCACGCCGTGCGCTGCCTGCTTCAGCTCCTGCGCCAGGCTACTACGCCACTGATTGAGGCGTGTCTGTGAAGCTGCAATCGCGCTGGCCTTGGCCTCGAAGGCTCGGGCTTCTGCAGCGTCGTCCGCTTCTGCCTCGCTCTTCGCACGTGCAAGGCCTTGTTGGAGCTCCTGAAGAGCAGTGGCCCCGGTTGTGAGCGCCTGCAGCTTGTTTTGAACAGTTGCCATCTCCTGAACGCGTTCTGCCTGCACAGCGCTTTGCGTCGAAGTGGCTGACACGAGCTGTTGGTTCATGCTCTTGATAGTGTTTAGCATCCGCTGTGCCCAGCCTGATGCCTGTCCTTTCACTCCCTGCAAGGCCACCTTGCTCTGAGACAAGTCATTGTTCTGCTTCGTCCTTACCTCTTCCACCTTCGCTGCCAGAGCCCGATTACGCTGCACATCTGCCTCGTAAGCAGTGCTGACCTTGTTCTCAGCCGAGCTGATCAGCTCCCGACTTCGACCCTGTAGCAGCGTTTTCGCCTGCGCCAACGAGGCGGCATAGTTCGAGTAGAGCTGCGCAGTGTCTGACTGCACCTCTCGCCGAAACGCTGCGAGCTGCGCCCGCACGTCCCCCTTTTGCCGCGCTTCCTCACGTGTTACCTCGTCTGTGACTTGTCTGACCGCATTCCACGTCGATGTGTGGTTTGCACTAGATTCACGATTCTGAGCTAGGATCGCCGTCTTAATTTCGGATAACGCGTCCTTGTTGCTCGCATCGGCTGCACGTGCGCGCGCTTGCAGTGCCTCCAGCTGATCTTTGAGCGTAGCCATTTCTGTCGTGTCTTGCTCCTTCTGTTTGGCGACGATCATTTCCTGCTCCGACGAAGCGCGCGCAATCCGCGCCTTGAGCTGCTCCGACTGCTCTGCAACCATTGCATTCAGGGCTGCCTGTGCTTCCTGTGCTGCCTGGCGAATGCCTGCGGTAATCGTGTTTTTGTCTGCACCCCTTGCCTGTTGCAAACTAGTGATGTCACTCGAAAGCTCTTTACTGGCCTCCTGGACACGAAGTTTCAGGTCCTCAGTTCGCTGCGTATTATGAGCATCATACTCGTCGACCTTGGCCTGAAGCGCCTTGATCTTAACTTCCTGGCCTGCGTCGTCAGCGTGCTCAGTCGCTTCAAGACCAGCAGCCCGAGCCTTGAGTCGCTGTTCATCCTGAGCCGCACGTGCTTTCACTGCAGACACGTTTGCTGCAAGTGTTTGCAACTCGTTGGCGAACACCATGTGGATCGAGGAGACTGCTTGCTCGATGTCACGCGTCACGTTGGCCTTCATGGCAGCAAATCCCGAAGCCAGTCTGGAACGGATCTCTACCGAGTCTGTCGCATGGGCGGTCTTGAGCGCCTCTCGCTCTTGCATCACAGATGTGCGTGCTGCTGCCGCCGCATCCTTGGCAGCATTAAGCGCAGCGCCACTCGCCGATCCGAGTTGTACCGTTCCCGCCTGCAGCGCTTGCACTGCGGTCGTGAGTTTGGCATTCAGCGCCTCCCACTCCTGTGCACCATTACTCTCCAGGGCCGTGCTTGTACGAGTCAACTCGCCACCCGCCTCGGCGAGTGCCCCCTTGAGCGCGGTGGCGCTCCGCTGGAGCTCAGAGGCAGCGCGCTGACGCTGCAGCAGCAACTTTGCGACCTGCGCACGTTGGTCGCGGTCGATCGCCTGCTCTTGCACCACCAGCGCTGCCAGCGAAGCATTGAACTGTGCCGCCCCCGACGCAAGCGAAGCCTGCATCTGCGCAATTTTGTCCTGCAGGGTTCGAGCACCTTCCCTGATGTGTGTCTCCATCGCCGTCTTCTGGGCGGCCAGCGCATCTGAGAAGTTCTGCTGCAGGGCAGCAACCTCTGCCGACACGCGCGACTCGATTTGCGCGCGGTCCCCGTGCACCTCCTGCGTCACCGAGTGGGAGAGTGTGTCGAGTCCGGTGTGAACCTTGGCCAGACCCGCCTTCAGTGCAGTAAGGGCCTGCTGCGCCGACACCTTGGCCGAGTGCACTGACGCCTCTAGCTGTGTGACTGCGCTCTGCACCAGCGCGTGATCACCCGTCTCGCTATTCTTGAGCCGCTCTAGACGCGATGTCGCGTCGGCAGCGCTCGCAAGCGCAGATTGCCGGGCAACCTTGAGGCGGTGCAGCCAAATCTCGACCTCATGGACGAGCTCGAGGTGAAGTGACGTGCGGTTGGCCTTGAGCGCAGCACGGAACCCCGCCGATGCCGCCTCAAGATCAGCGCTAATCCCACCAGTCATTTGCCCCTCAAGATTAGCGCGCTCCTGCCCGGCAGTTGCCATCACACTTGCCAACGCCACCCCACCCTGCTTGATGCGTTCTGAAAGCCGCGACATCTCGTTCTCGGCCTGACTGCGTTCCAAGTCAGCTGTCTGATTCAGCGCCCCCGCCTCCGCTGCAGTCGCAGCGTCTCGTTGCATGATGCGCTGCTCCAATGCGAAAACCGACTGTGACACCGCCTTGGCCGTGCTGTTAGTCGAGCGCTCGAGCGTCAAGATGCGCTGTCGTAGCGCTAGCAGCGCGGTGGCCAGCTGAGCACGTACGGCCGCAGTTTCGGACGTAAGGTCAGCCGCAGCGCCTTCCGAGAGTTCCACAAGTGACGCGTGTAGCGTGTGATTCAGGCTGAGTGCCGCATGGTCCTGCAGCTGCTCGACTGCCGTCGTCGAGGCGAGCAGGCGCGCATCTGTGTCTGACAGGTCTTGCTTCAACGTAGCAATCGCGCTGTCGAGCGCCTCGGCTGAGTCTGTCTGGCCCTGCTTCAATTCTTCCAGTCGGCGCACAAGTCGCGCATTCGTAACATGACGCGCCGCAGTCCAGTCCGTCACATTGCTATCCAGCTCGGTAAAGTCTGCCCGCGCCTGAGCCTCTGCCTGAGCCACGCCTTGTCTCAAGGTGCTCATGGCCGCCCCGAGTTCCACCTCCAGGTCCCGCTCCGCAGATGCCACACGCGTATCAAGCGCCTGTTTCTCTGCCGCCGTGTCGCTTCGGATCTTGCCCAGCACCGCTGCCTTGTCAGCTGCACGCTCGCCCGCGATCCGCGCGTACTCTGCCACAAGCTGTGCGCGGCGCGCTTCGAGACGCGCCTTGACGCGGTCCAGACGCTCATTGACCTGCTCGAGATCGTCAGCCTGCTGCCGCGTCAGCGAGGCCAGTAGAGACTTGTCCTTCTCGTCCTGAACCCCTACTGCTGCCGACAGCGCTGCCAGTGCCTGCTCCCCGTTGTCGGCCTGCGCGAGCGATGCAGCCGAGAGCTGCTCGATCGAAGCGCGCACGGCGTTGATGCCACGCGAAATTCTGCTGCGAATATCTTCTGATTCAGCAGTGATATTCGTTGACAGCAACTCCTTCAGCCCGGCGAAACCGCTCGATATCTGCTCCGTCCACGCACTCTTGTCCGCCGCCTGCACATCCCCAATCTCCTTCTTGACTGCTGCCAAAGAAGCTGCGGCAGTCGTGAGATCCCTCGTCGTTCCCGCCTGCCGCGCTGCCACTAGTGCCGCCTCACCCGCTTCGCCTGCCTGAATCGCGCGGATCTCACCCTCCTGAACTGCGTTGTTCTGTGCCTGCTCTTGCTGCAGGAGCGCGAACTTTGCGACGAGCGCGTCGTGTGCATGTGCTGAAGCGCTGTCCATCGCATTCAATTTGCTGTCAATCGCAGCCACCTGGGTCGCGAGGCTGGTAGCTGCACTACGCTGCTGCGTGGCAATCCGGTCCAGCAGCGAAGCGTTCAGGGAAACCAACCCATCCTGCACCCTCACCCACCGGCACGGGTCAACACCTGAAGTTATTCATACGGAGTTCGAGACAGATTATGGGAACGAATATCCGCTACTAAGCTGGCTGTCATGGCAATAGGAAGGGGTATTGGCGGAGTGGTGCCTGGATGGAGCCTTGGATGCGGAGGACGTCGTCGTCGCGCTTAGCCTTGAGGCCCGTTCGCGCAGAGTCGACTGCCGTCTGAGTCGCAAACGAAGCCGACTGGATCTCCTCTGCACCCTGGCGCGCCCACTCTCGCAGCTGCACGCTCTGAGTGTCAAGAGCTGAGACGTTTCCGTCGACGCGCGCCAGAAGAAATGACTTGTCGCCCGTTGCTTGCCGCCGAAGCGCCGCCTCCGCTGCCCCCAAATCCGAGAATGCCCTTGAAACCCGCGCATCCGCCGCATCTAGCCCAGCCAGCGCTGCTTCCCTTTGTGAATCGAGGTCCGCACGTAGTAGCGCGAGTGCACGCTCCTGCTCAGCATTGTTTGCATCCTGGCTCGCAATCATCGCCGAGATCCGCGAGCGAATACCCGATATTGCTGCCTCCGCCTTCGCGCGTACAGCGGCCGTGTCCATGCTAGCCCCGTCCATCTCCGAAGCCAGCAGCGCCTGAATCGCAGTCTCTTCAGCGTCAAGCTGCGTGGTGATGTTGCTACGTAGCTCCCCAACATCGTGGTTGATCTGGCTTTCAAGCGCAGAGCGCTGTTGCTCTTGCAGCGCCACTTGGGCTTCCAAGCTGGCCGAGGCATTGGCGAAGTGCGACGCCTCGCGTGTGTCGAGACTGCTAATTGCCGCTTCCAGGCGTTTGACAGCCGCATCAGTGGCCGCATCGCTTGCACGCATCTCGGTCTGCACGCCGATGGTTGTGTTCTCAGTTTGCGATAGATGAGTCATTGTCTCGTTGTGTAGCTGAGCGAGTCGCGCCTTGATCTCTGACACACGCTCTGCGATCTGCACGAGTGCCGCCTGGCTGTCTGCCTCTTGTTTCGCAGAGAGTGCCGTAACCTTGCCGTTGACGAGCCCGAGCTGCATGTCGGTGTAATTTTTCAGCGAAATTGCGGTCTGCACAAGCTCGTCAGACAGATGCTTGAACGCCGCCTCGTGCGTCTGATGCATCTCCTCTTGCAAAGTGTGAATATCTGTAACTTCACGAGCCATTGTCTCCCGAAATAGCTGAAAAACTTTAGCCTGTTCTTCTGCTGCTTTCTTGTGCACTGCATGATGCCCGTGCTCTCGCATCTCCAGTTCCGCCAAAGCCTTCATCGTCTTCCAGAGCTCCCCCCGTATCTGCAGCGGCGTCCAATAAAGGTGCATACCATCCGAACGCTGCTTCTCACACTCTGCCATAGGCCACAGTGCATGTGAGAATCTGAGTCAGCGCCGCTTGCCAAGGCCAGGCACCAGGGGAAAACTCCACACCGAGCGTGAGCAACACTGCACACTGATTTCAACCTCCACATCCATCATGCTGCTTCGATCATGGTGTCTGGGGCAGCACCAGAAGGGTCACCAAACACTGAGCAGTACGTGTCGTGTTCCGGTGTCTTGTCCACGTCCACCAGTGCATCGTCTTCCCTCCCCTGAATCTCGCTCGCTTGAGTCTCCTGGAGACCACCTCGACTCACCCCGCCCCCGAATCCACTCGTAAGCGCCAGCACGCAAACACCAAGGAGGACTGCAACGCCTGCTTGAGCTAGGCGAGTCCGTCGCCCTGGTCCCCAGTGCCTCGCTGTCAAAAGAGACTTCGCTCTGGCATCGCAGCACAGTGCCGGATTACCAAGACCGATGAAGGAGAATGCGCAACTCTCGCAATCTACTGCATGCGCAGTGGCACAACAATGGTTGGGTGAGTGAAATAGGCGGCAGGAGCGGGGTGCTCATGCAGTTTGGGGAAACGTACTTGTGCTGAAGTTGCGGCTGGCCACACCACCGTAGCTCCGCGCAGTGCCGTAGACGATGTCACTCTGGTCACCAGACGTCATATCCCCGGAGTTTTCGTTGAACCTGTAGCGACGATTCGTTCTGATATCCCTACCACGCGCGTCAGAATCGCATGGACCGACTGTTCTGCGGAGAAACCACCAGGCGGTGTCTTAGCCGGAAGGCGCCATGCCAAATCGGCTTCGGATTTGGCGACTCACCCCGTTTATTACCCGAAATCACTATATATATATATATATATATATTGTTAAATACGTTGACTGAATGGGGGGTTGTTCTGTCCCCACAGCGTGCGAGGCGAAGGAAGAGGGGTGCTCACAAGCCGAAGAGGGCCCGCACTTCAGGATGACTGAGGCGACTACGGACGCTATGGAGGTATGATCTCAACCGAATATGCCCTCCCGGTGTGCTGTTGCACTGCCTGCCGAGGGTGGTCAGCGCAAACGGCGAGACCGCATGGATCGAACTGCCCTATGAGAATCCAGATCCCTCGGTGCGCTTGGGGAGTGGCGTTGCCCTTCCAGAACCCAACTTGGTTCAGTTGATCCTTATCACTCGTGCGCATCTGGACCCGTGGGTTGCCACACGTGTAGGGCTTAGGACGGGACATCGTTTCTGTTGGGACTCCCTTCCCGCGTCTCGGTGGCAGCGGCGCCAAGCTGCAGCACCACAAGCACGCAGCTGCTGCCAACGGCTGGCACATTGCGGTTCCTAGAGCTTTGGCGGGTCAACGAGCGGCAAAATTTTCTGCTGCTGTTGCGACGCGGTGTGCGCGCGTCGGCCACAGGATGCGTACCTCTGAGCACTGTGTGGCGTGCTTGAGCAGCAGGACGACGGGCCGGGGCCGAATCGGACTTTGTACATCAAGAATCTTCCGGAGAAGCTCAGCCGCGCTCACCGACTCGAGGAGCTCAAAGGGCGTCTCAAGGTAAGTCACTGAGATGCCCCATCAGAACCCTGCAGGCACGCCTCGCCTTTCGGTGCTGCAGCAAGTGAGTGCTGATGTGGGCCCGCACCCTGGTGGCAGCTTCTCTTCAAACCTTATGGGGAGATCCTAGACATTGTTGCCCTCTCCAATTACTACGACAAGGGGCAGGCATGCGCCCCGTCCTGTCTGGAGACTGCGCTGTCCCTGGGCTGCACTATCGCTAGGCCCTGCGCATGACAGATTTCCAGACAGTGAGGTTCAGCGGGCCCCGGGCAGGCGTTCATCATCTTCAAGGAAATTGAAATGGCGGAAGCGGCACGGAGCAAGCTGCAGGGCGTACAGCTGGAGGGCAAGGAGATGCGCATCTTCTTCGCCAAGACCAAGTCGGATGCCATCGCCAAGCTCGACGGTTCCTATCAAAAGCGCGAGCGCAAGCTGCGCCCCAAGCCTGTGCAGAAGCCTAAGGCCGATCCTGTTGAAGAAGATGAGGACTTGGCCGCCCCAGCTGCGCTTTCCTCGGCGCCTGCGCCAGGTGGCGTGCCGCCGGCCGCGGCGGCGGGTGTGCCGGGGATGGGCGGGGCGCCGCCTGGCACTGCGGCAGCTGGTTTCGGAGCGCCGCTGCCGGGCTACGGCCCCCCGCCGGGGTATGGGCACGCCCCCCCTGCGGCTGCAGCTGCGCCAGTACTGCCGCACCCCATCCTCTTCCTCGAAAATCTTCCACCCGATGCCTCATCCGACGATGTGTCTTCTGTCTTCGCGCCGGTGAGTCCCAACCCTACTCCTTTGCCGTGTGGCGTGTGACGTGTGGCGTGTCTGCCGCGCTTTCCCCCCTACCGCCGCTGAGCATGGTGGGGCCTGGTCTCGGCAGTTTCCCGGGTTCAAGGAGGTACGTCTCGTGCCGTCGCGGCCGGGTATTGGTTTCGCCGAGTTTGAAAACGAGATGCAGTCAGGCATGGCCCTTGGGCGTGTGCAGGTTGTCGCCAGCTCCTGCTGCGCTGCGCCCCTGTGGATGTGACTAGTTCGAAAGCTTCTCACCGTGGGGTGGAACCCTCTCTACGCAGGGCCAGGAGCTCAAGGGACTTGCGATGAAGGTGACATTTTCAAAGTCGTGAGGAGACAGGAAGTGCCGGCGTCAGCGCCGAGGTGGCTGGCCGGACGCTTGCCCCGGCATGGCGGGTGCTGCTGGCTTCCCACCATAGGCGAGGTTCGTATCTTTTTACACTTAAATCCTGGTCGGTGCCTCGCGTGAGCCTGCTCGGACTTGTAGCCCGAGCAAAAGCGCGCCCGTCTGGCACCCGGTCGGAGGAACCATTTTTACCTCCTTCACATCTGTACAGCCCCGCCCTCAAGATTGCGCCAGAACCCACCTTCTCTTGCGCCGTCGCTATTTATGGGTTTCATGATCTCGGTACTGCCACTGCTCGGCCTGTTTGGCACAAGCAGTTGGTTGCAACCGTAGGCGCCATGGCCTGGTCGCGTTCCAGAAACCACCTGGATAGGAATGTCGCTTGGTCAGCCGCGCGCTGTCTGCAGCCAATCTGCCTTGGCCATGTCCGGAGGGCCGAGGTTTACCTCGCCATAGCCGCCCTGCTCTGGGCGCGCAGTCGAGGTCTCATGGCGGCTTTGCGTCGGCTGGGTCTGTGGACGGCCTGCGATTCCCTGGATGCTTTCACCCCCACCTGCGATGTCGACTGCTTCGCCGCGAGAGAAGTCGCCCTGCCGACATGGCCCTGCCAACTTGGAACCGAGACGCTGCGGAATCCCTGCGGGGGAGGGGCTCGCCTCCGCGCGGCCCATGTGATGAGGACACTGCTGGGCGAGAGCCCGCGCCGGTGCGTTGAGCGGAGAGCGTGGAGGCGGTGGAGGCGCGAAAGGTGCCGAATGCCCCGAGGATGAGGTCTTGGGAGCGCCCTGCTCCCTTGGCGGGGACGCCCTGCAAGGAATCTCTGGAGCTCCAGAGACGTCTGCTTTGCCCAGGGTAGAGGGCGGCTGCTCGCGATAAGACGCGGGGATGTTCGCGGGCCGAGAGAGCGATGGCGTCTGCGCAGTCAGAGGAGCTCGGAACGTGTGGTCGCAGCGAGCCACCGAGCCCATCTGCTCTGCACTTGCACCTCTGGCATCGACCGTCGGTGCCCTTGGGGCAACAGGGGTGCACGGCGGAGAGAGTAGCCGTGGCTTCGGCCAAGATCCCCCCTGGAGCGAATGGCCAACAGCCTCAGCCGGTGCACAACCGTGACTAAAGCTGGCGAGGTGTCCTATACTATGCGTGGTGAAATGCTGGGAATTGTGGAAGCAGAGCGAGGGCAGGCAGATCAGGAGCGGGGTTCAACCCGACGTTGTTCAAGAGGCAAAAAATCTATGTTTCCGGTGCTTGAGATGCGATTGTCTCGCTTGGCCGCGCGAGGTGGCAAAGGTTCCCGACCCTCTCCGTCGGACCTGCTCCACTCAGTTGTCAGAACTTGCAGCTTTGAAGGCCTTGCTGTTGTGGGCGGGATAGGCACCTTGCACCCAGAGGTCGAAAAATGGAAACCGATGGCTGCTGCGCGGCAGCATGGTCGGCCAATGTAGCGCAGTATTTTGCTGTCGGCAAACTCGCACTCTGACCCTGAGAAGAGGGAAGAGACGCCGCTTCCTTTGGTGCTTGAAGCACCAAAGCAGGTTGCTGCACAGCACTGGAGCCCTGGCAGATTACCAGGCAACCTCCCTCGCTGGCGGCAGCTTTCTCCCCCCGCGGTGCGATTGGTGAGGTCGGCGGCAACTCGATCCGTAGCGCAGCCCCACCAACAGGAGGCAGAACACGCGATGGCGGCCCTGCCACATCAAGCTGACATTGCGTGGGCGCTGAAGACAGGCTCCGCCGCCACAAACTTGAGGCACTCGAGGAGGATGGAACGCTGGAATACAGTTCCTGCCCTTGTGCTGCGGCGAGTGAAGTGGCAGAAGCTGAGGATACGCGGGAGAGATTCTCCGACAGCTCGGTCGGGATTGAGCGCGACACGTTTTCACGCGAGAGGCAGGCCTCAGCAAACTGAATGGCCTGCTGAAGGCGGCCTGCCCCCTTCCGTAGCGCCTGGTTGTAGTCGCCAAGCTGGCCAGCCTCTCCAGCGAGCCGCGAGTTCTCGGTACGAACCTCAGCTAGCACTGCTGTGCAATCTCCGACCGCCTCTGACAGCCGCACAGTCTCTCCGGCCAGTCGCGTTGAGTGCAACGCCAGAGTGTCGGTTACCTTTCCGACTCTCTCGCACGCACGCGATGCCCCTTGCACTGCCTCCTCTGCAGCATCCTTGGCGCGTTCGAGTAGCTGCGCCGCGCGCTTGTCCGCTGCGCGTGCACGCTCCTCAGCACGTGCTGCGGCAGAGGACAAGGATGACATCAGCGCGTCGGTCGCCTGCTCCGCCCGCCCCCCAGCCGCCTCTGCCCGTTGCCCAGCGTTCTCAAGCGGTCCCGCACTGGCCTCAATTCGTTCCGCCACCGCAGAGATCGCAGTGCACGCCTCCTCTGAGCGCATAGCAGCTGACCCACGACCAGACATACATCGCAAATGTCAGAACACCTCGCTGCGACGAGTCGCAGCTCGCTTCTTCGGGGCACCCGGGGACAGG
>ENA-UOXV01001274-UOXV01001274.1-marine-metagenome-genome-assembly--contig:-NODE-1274-length-35595-cov-16.743275_pt1 | contig 35595 bp, 34 predicted proteins | sample MGYA00238165_ERZ766961 | MGnify/ENA primary metagenome ERZ766961 (study PRJEB28924, sample SAMN03173240) | marine metagenome | biome: Marine; feature: Water; material: Subsurface seawater | place: North... | reverse complement strand
GTTAAAAATTTAAAATCTCTCAAAATACTTAGGGAGATACTTTCAAACTAAAACTAGATTTTATCTAATTATAAAAAATTAGAAATAAGTCATTCTAATGAAAATATAAAATTTGTGAATTAATATGCGATATCAGTTTAAAACAGAACCTGGGAATGTTGTCTTTAATCCTCAAAATTTCACAGAGGCAATAAAGATATTAATATCTCTGAACGCGTTACTATTTTTATTTAGATATATTGCACAATCTCAATTTGACCTAGCGCAAATATTTGGATTATCTTCAAATAATATATGGCCAATGATTTGGCAACCGCTTACTTATATGTTTATTCATGGCGATTTTTTTCATGTTCTTATGAATATGTTTGTACTTTGGATGTTTGGATCAGAGTTGGAATCAATATGGGGTAGAAGAGAATTTCTAAAGTTTTATTTTATTACTGGAATTGGTTCAGGCTTAATATGGCTTTTATTTAATTTGAATAGTAATGCAGTTTTAATAGGTGCTAGCGGTGCAATTTATGGGATATTATTAGCCTATGGATTAATGTTTCCGAATCGAAAAGTTTTGATATACTTCTTTTTCCCTGTAAAAGTAAAATATTTTGTTATTTTTCTTGGATTAATGGCTTTTGTTTCATCCTTAAGTTATTCAGGATCAAATATTAGCCACCTCACTCATTTGTCAGGTATGATGATTGGGTTTATATATTTAAAGTCAACATGGACTTTGCAGAGATTTAAATTATTATTGAATTCTTATTTAGCGATTATAAAATATAAAAAAAGTATAAAAAAAGAAAAACACATAGCTAATATTCAAGCCAATGTAGATCAACTCTTAGATAAGGTAAGTGAGGTAGGCTTTGAGGCTTTATCAGAGGAAGAAAAAGAGAAGCTATTTATTTATAGTAAACATCTAGGAAAAAATATAGAGAAAGATTAATTATTTTTTTTTTGGTCAATCACTTTAAATACTTTTTCTCCTTTTTTTGCCATCCGATATTTTTCACGAGCGAGTTCTTCAATGTATTTATAGTCTGTTTCTAATTTTATTTTTTCTTTTTCTAATTTTATTTTTTCTTGTCGAAGAGTATTTATTTGTTTCTGAATTTGACCCCTTTCTTTTTTTAAAGTATAGAGCTGGTGAAGGCCATGATCTCCAAAGAAAAAAATTATTAAAAGAGAAAAGGCGCCGATTAAAAAAATAGTTCGAATAATACGTTTTTGAATATCAGTTTTGTATGCTTTTTTAGGACTTTTTCTTTTAACTTTTTTTGAATTTTTATTACTGAACATTTTTCCCCAAAATTTCAAGACCTGGATATTTTGCTTTTGAGCCAAGCTCTTCTTCAATTCGAAGAAGTTGATTATATTTTGCAATTCTATCTGTTCTTGATAAAGAACCTGTTTTGATTTGGCCCATTCCCATTGCTACAGAAAAATCTGCAATGGTAATATCTTCTGTTTCTCCAGATCGATGCGAAACTATAGCCGCATAATTATTAGCTCTTGCAAGTTTAATTGTATCAATTGTTTCGGAGACTGATCCAATTTGATTAAGTTTAATTAAAATAGCATTCATTGCTTTATTGTTTATTGCTTGTTGAAGATATGAAATATTAGTAACCGTTAAGTCATCTCCAACAATTTGGCATCTAGAGCCAAGCTCTTTAGTTAGAGCTTTCCATCCATCCCAATCATTTTCATCTAGTCCATCTTCAATTGAAACTATAGGATATTGATCAACAAGAGATTTTAAATATCTAATCATATTATCAGAAGAATATTCTTTCTTTTCTGAAATTAAATGGTATTTCCCATTATTGTAAAATTCACTAGAAGCAACATCTAATGCTAAAAAGATTTCTTTTCCGATGGCATAAGGAGTTTTTTCAACAGCTTCTAAAATAATATCTATTGCTTCTGCATTTGATTTTAAATTAGGTGCAAAGCCACCCTCGTCACCGACAGATGTATTGAGACCTTTTTGTTTTAAAACAGACTTTAATTGATGAAATATCTCTGCTCCCATCTGAAGTGCAGCAGAAAATGATTCAGCACCTATTGGAAAAATCATAAATTCTTGAATATCAACATTATTATCAGCGTGACTTCCACCGTTTAATATATTCATCATTGGAATTGGGAGCAGATTAGCTTCTTTTCCACCTAAATATTTATAGAGTGAAATATTCTTTGATTTCGCACTTGCTCGGGCGACTGCCATCGAAACACCCAAAATGGCATTAGCTCCCAACTTATTTTTATTTGTTGAGCCATCAAGCTCAATCATTATATTATCAATATCTTTTTGATTACTTGCATCTAGATTTTTTAAATTATTTAAGATTGTTGTGTTAACATTCAAAACTGCAGTTTTCACACCCATACCTAAATATCGAGCTTTATCACCATCTCTCAGCTCAACAGCTTCATGTTCTCCAGTTGATGCTCCGGAAGGAACAATTGCGCGAGATAGCGTTCCATCTTCTAATTTTACATCCACTTCAACAGTAGGGTTTCCTCTTGAATCAAGGACTTCTCGAGCAAAAATATTTGAGATTTTCATTTTGAGATTTTTATTCTTTAATTTTATTAATTAATAATATCTTGATTTTAGCGACTTTTAAGTTCATTCACGAGGAGAAAACACATAAAAAAGATTGTTATTCAAAAATTATTGATTAATTCCAATTTCTGTTTAAATTCTGATAAGTGGAAAAGAGAACCACATACACAAAACGCGAAAGAATTGAACCAAGGGGAGCATGGGATACATGTTCCCTTTTTTTGTTCAATTGAACCTAACCAAGGAGGAACCTAATGGCTGATTTTACTTCAACCGTACAGGGTATTGCCAATTCCGTAGTTGGCTTAATTAAAGCACTTATTGTGATGTTTGTATTTGTAAACATCCTTTATTCCACTGGGTTTGATCCCATTGGCGGAATTGTAGATCTAGTTGAATCTTTCCTAGATGGAGGATTCTCAGGTCTATTAGCCTTGTTAATATTTGTGTCTTTCGCAGGTTAACCAGTAGAATAAAGGGGCACTTTTAGAGCTCCGTTCTGCTTTAATAATCCTAGGAGATAACAAATGAATAAGGCCTTTGAAACTGTAACTGCTTTTATCGGAGATGTAACTAGTCTTTTAAAAGGATTAGTTGTCCTCGGCATTGTAGTCGGCATTCTTTTTGACGACTACTTTGGTGTTATTGCAGGCATTGGCGACTTAATGAGCAAATTTGGCGATGCCGGATTTGCTGGCCTACTTGCTTTAATGCTGATAGTTTTTTGGTATAAGAAATAAATACTAAAAAGTAAGTTGATTAACGCCCCACAGAAATGTGGGGCGTTTTTATTTATAATAATAATTTAAACTAAATATATATTTTATTAGACTTTATTTAGCATTTATTGCTTATCGTATAAAGTCAGGATAATTTCTAACCCATGTTATGTAAATTTTTAAACATTGCCCTTAAGTTAACAGTCTTAGCTACAATTAGTTATGCTGGTACAATACGTGTAGTTAACCGAGTTGATAATACACTCGATGATATCTTAACTCTTGATAAACTTAGAGGAACCTATGTATCAACTATAGATGTTTCAAGAATATTAGCAAAACAAGATCCTTTTATCAACAAAGATCGTGGCAAGATGGTGCTTTATATTGGGGATCATAGAATAAAAATTTCTGGGAATAGTAGTTATTTGTTAGTTGATGAACAAGTTTTTCAAATGCCGATGCATACCATCATAGCTGATAATGATATCTTTCTTCCAGCAAAGGCTTTTTTTGATATAGTTAAGCGTGTGGTCTTACCTGGGATAACATATGATTCAAGACGGATGGTTTTAGATATAGATATAAAAGTATTTACAATTACGAATGTAAATATTTCTCAAAAATCTAACGGTACAATTATAAGAATAAAGACTCGGAACTTGTTTCCTGAAGGTAATATTAGTTCATTTTTCCATGAAAACGGATGGTTCTATTTAACGGTGGCAGGCGGGTTAATAGATACAACTGAAATAAGACGAACAGATACTCGAGGTATTATTAAGAGTGTTGCAGCAGATCAATTAGGAGAATCATCGCAATTAGCATTTCAAATGCGAACAAAAGTAGAAAGTCACGAATTATATCAAAGCAAAGATCCAAGTGAAATTGTTATTTCATTAAGAACATCTATTAAAAACAGTTTAGCTAAGATTAAGAAAGTAAAAGATCGATGGAAATTAGATACTGTTATCCTTGATGCTGGTCATGGAGGAAAAGACCCTGGTACTATGGGTAAAAGAGGAACAAAAGAAAAAGATATTGCTCTTGATATTGTTAAAAGAGTAGGGCTACTTCTTGAAAAGAATACAAGGTTAAAAATTATCTACACTCGAACAGAAGATATTTTTGTACCTCTTTGGAAAAGGACCAAAATGGCGAATGAATCAAATGGAAAAATATTTATAAGTATTCATTTAAACGGTAATCCAAATAAGTCAGCCTATGGTTTTGAAACTTATTTGCTTCGCCCAGGTAAAACGGAAGATGCAATTGAAGTTGCTTCTAGAGAAAATGAGGTAATTAAACTTGAAGATGAGTCAAATGATAAATATAAAGATTTATCTGGAGAAAGTTTAATTATGGCAACAATGGCACAAAGTATTTTTATGAAAGAGAGTGAAGAGCTTGCGGCAATGGTTCAAGAGGAAATGGCAAAGAAAGTTAAATCTAAAGATAGAGGTGTAAAGCAGGCAGGCTTTCATGTTCTAATTGGAGCCAGCATGCCAAATGTATTAATAGAAGCAGGTTATTTAACAAATATAAATGAAGAGAAAAATCTACGAAATCCAAAATATCGACAAATTATTGCAAACGCAATTTATAAATCTATTGTTAAATTTCGTTATTCAAGAGAGCAATATCTTTCTGAAGGTTAATTCCGGAAGGAAGGGTTGGTTTTAAGTATTTGTTCATAAAAATTAATTTATTGTAATTAGATAAAAATAAAGAATGATAGAATTAGACAATTCTAGAAAAATTAATAATCAATTAAATTATCTATATAAGCTTAATAGGCTTGGTATTAAAGTTGGATTATCTCATACTTTTGAATTATTAGAGAGGTGTGGTAATCCACATAAAGATTATAGATCTATACATGTTGCAGGTACAAATGGAAAAGGATCAACATGTTCAATGGTGGCAAAAATATTAATTGAGGCTGGTTATAAAGTTGGCGTGTATTCTTCACCGCATCTTGTAAGATTTAATGAGAGAATTAAAATTAATAATGTATTTATTAAAGATGAAGAGATTGCATTTTTCATAAAAAATTATAAGAATGATATTGAAAAAATAGAGTCAACTTTTTTTGAAACCACAACTGTAATGGCTTTTAAGCACTTTGCTGAAAATAATATTGATGTAGCTGTGATAGAAACAGGCTTAGGCGGAAGACTGGATTCAACAAATGTTATAAGTCCAGTAATAACAGCGATAACTCCAATATCACTAGATCATCAAGATATCTTAGGCCCGGATATAGAAACAATTACCAAAGAAAAAAGTGGTATAATTAAGCCTAGAATACCTGTTGTTTTAGCTAAACAAGAAAAAATTTCAATTTCAATATTATGCAGCATATCAAGAAGTAAAAAATCAAAGATTATATATCAAGAGAAACCTCAAGATATTAAAATTAGCGAAGAGGGGACATCATTTAAAATCAGAAATGAGTTTTTTAAAATACCATTAATTGGAAATCATCAAGCATTTAATGCAGCTTTAAGTATTACAATTATTAATCATTTCGATTCAAAAATTAATTATAAAACAATTCAAAAAGGTTTAGACAAAGTAACTTGGCCAGCAAGGTTACAAAAAATATCAATTAAACCTCCTATTTTTTATGATGTTGCCCATAATCCTAAGGGCATTGATGCAATGCTAGAAGCTATAACTTCAATATATAAATGTTCTCCTGTTGGATTAATTACATTAAAAAGTGATAAAGAAATAGATATGATAGTTAAAGCGACTTCTGGAAAATTTAAATCACTTATTATAAGTGGAAGTAAAAAAAATGGTTTACTGGAAGGAAAAGAATTAGCAGAGTCATTTAAAAAGTTAGATGACTCAAGTTATATTATTGAGAATTCATTTTTAAAAGCACTCGATGATTTAGTCAAAAAATCAGGTAAGTTAAATGTTCCAGGGGTAATTTTTGGTAGTCATTACGTTGCAAAAGAAGTTTTTGATAAATTTGGATATTTGATTTAAAATTATGTAATATCTTTATAGTTGGTAGGCGTTAAACCCTATTTTATAGCCCAAACAAGGCAAACACCCAACATTTTATCAATTTCAAAGATTTTTAATTGTTTAAACAAGGTTATTTTATATGAATGTTAATGAATTACAGAAGCTAAGAATTAATGAATTAGCAGATTTAGCGTCTGAACTAAAGATTGAAAGCTTTTCAGGCTTAAATAAGCAAGAATTAATTGTAAAAATTCTCGAGGCTCAATCAGAAAAAGACGGCGGAGTGTCAGCGAGTGGCGTTCTTGAGGTATTAAATGAAGGCTATGGTTTTTTACGTAGTCCTAATTTTAACTATTTACCAGGACCCGATGATATTTACGTTAGTCCTTCTCAAATAAAACGATTTGGATTAAGAACAGGACATGAAGTTGGAGGCCAAATCAGACCACCAAAGTCAAAAGAGCGCTTCTATGCACTATTAAAAGTTGAAGAAGTTAATGGTAAAGATCCTTCAGAGATTAGAAGAGCAATTCTTTTTTCTAACCTTACTCCATTATATCCTGATCAAAAATTTAATTTAGAAGATAATCCAAAAGATTTATCAACCCGTGTTATTGATCTGATTTCTCCTATTGGTAAAGGTCAGCGTGGATTGATTGTAGCCCAACCAAAAACAGGAAAAACAGTTCTTGTCCAAAAATTGGCGAATGCAATAAGTAAAAATCACCCTGAAGTAAAAATGATTATTTTACTTATTGATGAGAGACCAGAAGAAGTTACTGATATGAAGAGAAATGTTGAAGCGGAAGTAATAAGCTCAACATTTGATGAACCTCCTGAACGTCATGTTGCTGTAGCAGAGATGGTCATTCAAAAAGCACGCCGAATGGTTGAATTTGGTGATGATGTTGTAATTCTTTTAGATAGCTTAACACGACTTGGTCGCGCACACAATTCAGTCATCCCTCATAGTGGTAAAATTTTATCTGGAGGTGTAGATGCAAATGCACTCCGAAAACCAAAACATTTTTATGGGGCGGCTAGAAATACCGAAGAAAGTGGAAGCTTAACTATTTTAGCAACTGCATTAATTGATACTGGAAGTAGAATGGATGAAGTTATTTTTGAAGAATTTAAAGGCACAGGTAATATGGAGCTAGTTCTTGATAGAAAATTAAGTGATAGGCGTATTTATCCATCTTTTGATTTAATCCGATCTGGTACAAGAAAAGAAGAATTATTATTAGATAAAAAAATATTAGCTAGAATGTGGATACTTAGAAAGTTACTTAATGAAATGAGTGTAGTTGAAGCGATGGAGTTTATCCAAGATAGAATGCGCAGAACAAAGACTAATGAAGAATTTATGGAAACTATGAGTCAATAAAATTAAATGGTGTCTCTTTTTAATATAATTTATAAGCTATGAAAGTATAAATATGAGCTCTAAGTATCCTAAAGTACAGACAATCACTGTTAAACTTTTTACAGATAAACCGGTTCGTAAAACACCTTACCAGGTAAAAGGTGTTTTAATGCGCAAGTTTCAAAAAAAAGAAATTGTTCCTATGCTTGATGGTTCATACCGAGATAAATTTCTTTATCCCCGCATTCAAGTAAAAATTTTAGATGAGCAAATTCATTTTGTTGCAATTTCAGAAGGGGTTAGCCCCATTAAGGATGTTTTATCAAATTTAGACGAGCTTGACTTTGGTAATATAACTTTTAAAATTTCAGATACAGAAATTGAAGAAAAAGAAGATTATTTTAAACCAATATCAAAACTAATTAGTTACCGCTTTGTTACACCTTGGATAGCTTTAAATCAGGCGACTGGTAATAGGTATCGTAGTTTGAAAAATGAAGAAAAAGCTAGTTATTTAAATAACTTACTCGGACAAAATATTGTTTTTATGTCGAGGGAAATGGGCCTTGAATTAGAAAGCAATATTTTCATGAAAGTAAAATTACCTTCTTTTTCCCCAAAAACAGTTGATGAAAATAATTGGGGAGCTTTTGACGGTGAATTTGAAACCAATTTTGTTTTACCAAATTATCTTGGTATTGGCAATGGCATTACCCGTGGTTATGGTACAATATTAGGATTATTTGAGTCTAGTATTATTTCAAAAAAAGAAGAAACAGAATTAGATGAAGAGTTCCTAGATGATCCAGAACTTCAAGAAATAGATGTTGAAAAAGTACCTCGTCCTAAGAAAACAAATGGTAAATCAAAATTTAGAAAAAAGAAACCTAGGCGTAGTAAAAAAATACTTTCAGAGGAATTTGATATAGAAGTTGATGAAAGACCAAAAAGAAAAAACCCGATAAGACAAGGTAGTAAACCAAAACATTCAAAAAAGCATGAAAAACCGAACAATCTTAATAACAAATCTTCAGAAAATGAAATCAACTTTAATTCTGAAGAATATCATAAAAAACAGCACAGCTTTTAAGAGAAAATTACATGACTGTTTTAGCTGATCGCGTCGAACGAGTAAAACCTTCTTTTACACTTGAAATGACATCTCGTGCAGCTGAATTAGCTTCTCAAGGTGTTGATGTGATTGATTTTAGTGCAGGTCAACCTGATTTTAATACACCACGAAACATACGTGAAGCTGCAGTAAAAGCTATGGATTTAGGTAAAACTAAATATACTGCTGGTGCTGGTACAATTGAGCTGCGAGAAGCTGTTTGTGCTAAATTATTGCGCGAAAATTCTCTGAAAATTAATCCGAACGAAATATTGATTTCTAACGGTGAAAAGCAAAGTCTTTATCTTGCTTGCCAAGCATTATTTCAAGCAAATGATGAAGTGTTAATTTTCAAACCTTATTGGGTATCATTTCCAGAATTTGTAACACTTTCAGATGCTAACCCGATTATTGTTAAAACACTCTCTAAAAAGAATTTTGAACCTAATCTTGAAGATTTAAAATCAAAAATTTCAATTCACACCAAAGGAATAATTATTAATTCGCCATCGAACCCGACCGGAAGTGTTTGGTCGGATGAAGCCATTTTAAATATTCTTTCTTTAGCAAAAGAAAATAATTGGGTTATTATTTCAGATGAATGTTATGAAAGATTGGTTTTTGATGGTGAGTTTACCAGTGCGCAAAAATTGAACATTGATAATAATATTGGTGCAAATATCATAACTTGTATGAGTATGTCAAAAACTTATTCAATGACTGGGTGGAGAATTGGCTATGCATTTGGCGAGGAAAAAATAATTAAAGCGATGAGTAAAATTCAAGGCCAAGCAACTTCATGCGCTAACTCTATAAGTCAATTTGCATCTGTTGAGGCATTGATTGGTGACCAATCAGCAGTTGAATTAATGAGAAATAAATTTAAAGAGCGACGAAATTTAATGGTATCTTTATTAAATGAGATACCTGGAGCTCAATGTGATTTACCCGGAGGTGCTTTTTATGCTTTTCCAGATTTTTCACATTATTTAGGTAAATCTTTTAATGAAGTAAAAATTAAAGATTCATTTGATTTATCTGACTTGTTTCTTAATGAGGTGCAAGTTGTTACGGTCCCAGGAGATGGTTTTGGAGCACCAGGTCATATTAGATTCTCTTACCCCGTTAGTAGTGACTCAATTCGTAAAGGTATTAAGAGAATTAAAAGCATTCTAGAAAAATTAATTTAAGTATTTAAAGGAAAGAAAATGAAAGCAAACACACATCCAGATTATAAGTTAAGTAATGTATCTTGTTCTTGTGGTAACACATTTCAAGTTCATGGAACAATGAATGATCAAAGTATAGAACTTTGTTCTGAATGCCATCCATTTTATACAGGTAAGCAAAAATTGGTGGATACAGCAGGACGAATTGAACAGTTTAAAAAGAAGTACGGTAAAACTAGTAAATAATAATTTTAATATAGGAATGACATAATCATGTTTATTTGAATATGTCAATTTTTTTATGATAAGAACAATTCTTCTCACAATTATGAAGCCCTCTATATTAGTTGGAGGACAAGCAGTCATTGAAGGTGTTATGATGAGAGTTCCAGGAGCTTATGCTACTGCTGCTCGTGACCCTGAAGGAAAAATTCATGTTGATCGCCATGAATTTAAATCTATCACTGAAAAATCAAATGTTTGGAACAAGCCAATTTTTCGAGGTATGGCCGGACTTTTTGAAGCCATGAAAATGGGGATGTCAACATTACAATGGTCAGCTGATATAGCCATGCCTGAAGAAAAAGATAAAAAGCCAAACCCAATAGTTGAATTTTTTTCAACAATTTTTGCCATAGCATTAGCTTTAACTTTATTTATGATTGGTCCTATGTGGTTAACAACAAGGCTTTTAGATGTTGAACGTGAAGCGGTTGCTTTTAATTTAGTATCAGGAGGTTTTAGAATAACTTTTTTTATAATTTACCTTATCCTAATTTCATTTATGAAAGATGTGAGTCGCTTATTTCAATACCACGGCGCAGAACATAGAGTTGTATATAATTTTGAATCAGGAAAAAAAGTAGATGTTATTAATGCCCAATCATTTCCAACTCAACATCCTAGATGCGGGACTAGTTTTATGTTTATCGTTTTACTCTCAGCAATTATCATTTTTTCAATAATAGATTCAATTGTAATATCTATTATAGGAGATATAAGCCTACCTATTAGACTTCTAGTCCACTTGCCTATGATTCCATTGGTTGCTGGTTTATCCTATGAAGTAATCAAAATAACTGCACGAAAAGGTGACCTTCTTATTTTTAAAATATTACGAGCGCCTGGACTTTGGCTCCAAAATATCACAACAAGTAAACCTGAAGATAGAATGGTAGAAGTCGCTATAGTTGCTTTAAAAGAGGCTTTTGGAGATAAATTTGATGAGATGCAAGGAAAAGAGTATGTTGCGGAAGCAATTGGGTGATTAATAAGCTAAAGGATATTATTTCACACAACGATTTGCTTGAGAAGCAAATGATTGATCCTGATCTTATTAATAATCAAAGTCGTTATACAGAATTAGCTAAAGAACATAGTCGACTAAAACCTGTTATTTTAAAGGCAAAAGAATATCTTATAATTCAACAAAATATTGATGAAGATAAAGAAATATTAACTGGAGAGGATGAAGAATTAAAAAATATTGCACAAGGAGAACTTCAAGAGTTAGAAGTGTCACTTTTAAGTATAGAAGAAGAATTGAAAGTTCTACTTCTTCCACATGACCCAACAGATGATAAAAATACTATAATTGAAGTAAGAGCAGGAACAGGTGGTGATGAAGCAGCTCTATTTGCTGCGGATATTTATAGGATGTACACTCGATTTGCTGAAAGAAATGGGTGGAAGTATGAGGTTATGGAATCTAATGTAATTGGTATTGGAGGCTTCAAAGAAATCATTTTCTCTGTAAAAGGTGAAAGTGTTTATGGAATGATGAAATTTGAGAGTGGTGTTCATAGAGTTCAAAGAGTTCCAAAAACAGAAACAAGTGGACGTGTTCATACTTCTGCAGCGACTGTGGCTATTTTACCTGAAGCAGAAGAAGCAGATATTGAAGTAGTTGATGCCGAAATTAAAATTGATACCTATAGAGCTAGCGGAGCGGGTGGTCAACATGTTAATAAAACTGAATCAGCTATTAGAATTACTCATATCCCCACTGGTGTTGTTGTTACATGTCAGGATGAAACTTCACAACATAAAAACAAAGCTGCTGCTCTAAAAGTCTTGCGTTCAAGATTATTAGCAGCTGAGAAAGAAAAATTAGCAAAAGAACGTGCTGCTACTAGGCGTGATATGGTTTCAACTGGGGACAGATCAGCAAAAATTAGAACATATAATTTTCCTCAAGGAAGAATCACAGATCATCGAATTAATTTTACAGCTTATAATCTTGAAGCAGTGATGGATGGTGATATATATGATATTATTGAAAACTTGAAACTTGCTGATCAGCAAGCTCAGTTGGCATCTTTCGTTGAATAATTGAAAGTTTCAACTAAGACTGTTAAAAGAAATTGGCGTATAATTGATATTATAAAATGGGGTGAGGACTATTTTAAATCAAAAGCTTTTGAAAATCCAAAACAAGAGATTGAGTGGCTTCTTTGTGATTTATTAGGATTAAAAAGAATTGACTTATATGTCAAATTTGAAGAGAAAATAAACAATTCTAAACTTAATAAACTAAAAAGCTGGATAAAGCGTAGAGTAAAGAGAGAGCCTCTTCAATATATAACTGGAGAAACAGAGTTTTATGGTTTAAAATTTAAAACGACACCCCAAGCTCTAATCCCTCGCCCTGAGACTGAACGATTAGTTGATCTCACATTGCTTAGTATTGGAAATAATTCAGATCTAAAACTTCTAGAGATTGGGGCTGGATCAGGCTGTGTTTCTATCGCTATTAGCAATAAAAAACCTATGGTAAATATTCTTTCTTTAGATGTATCTAAAGATGCCCTAGAATTAGCAGAAACCAATGCTGAATTAAATAATTGCAAAAACATTAAATTTTTAGAAATGGATTTTCTAAATGATGTTCCGAATGAGAAATTTGATATTCTTATCTCAAACCCACCTTATATACCTGAAAAAGAAATTGAGAATATTATGCCTGAAGTAAAAAACTATGAACCTAGGATTGCATTAACAGATAATGGGGATGGTTTAACTTTTTATCATCGTATTGCAAAAAAAGCAAAAACTTTAATAAACCCTAATGGCTTTATTTTTCTTGAAGTTGGTTTAGGTGAGCATCCTCAAAAAGTACTATCTTTATTTAAGGAGTCAAAATTTGACCAATTAGAGTTAATAAAAGATTTTAATAATAATGAAAGAATACTAAAGATTTCTATTTAAAATAAATTATTCAATACAATTCATTGCCAGTATCTAAGACACTCTGTATTTTTAACATCAATAACCAATCAACCAATTTAATATTACATGACATCAGAATTCGTTCATTTACATAATCACTCAGATTATAGCCTTTTAGATGGGGCTCAAACCGTTCAAACATTAGTTAACACAATTGATGATCTTGGCATGGATTCAGTTGCGCTTACAGAGCACGGTAATATGTTTAGTGTAATCCCTTATTATAAGTCAGCAAAAAAAGCTGGTGTTAAGCCAATTATTGGATGTGAAACATATGTTGCTGTAGGAAGCCGCTTTGATAAAAAACCTCGTCCAGAAGGCGGTTGGGGGAACAATCATCTTGTTTTGTTAGCTCAAAATTATACAGGTTATAAAAATTTAATGAAACTTGTAACCCATGGTTATCTTGATGGTTTTTATTATCGCCCAAGAATAGATATTGATCTTTTAAAAGAACATAGTGAAGGTTTAATTTGTCTTTCAGGATGTTTAAAGGGCGAAGTAACAGAAAAAATGCTAAAAGATGATTGGGCAGGAGCAAAAGAAGCAGCATTACGTTTCGCAGAAATTTTTGATGGAAGATTTTATCTAGAAGTTCAGAATCATGGAATTCCTGACGAAATTCAAAACATTCAAAACATGAAGAAACTTGCATCTGAATTAGACCTTCCATTGGTTTGTACAAATGATGCACATTATGCGAAACATGAGCATTGGGAGGCTCATGATGTTCATATTTGTTTAGGTACAGGCAAAGATCGCGATGATCCTAACCGTTTACGATATGCGACTCCAGAGTTTTATTTTAAGACACAAGATCAAATGTTTGAAATGTTCAAAGATGTACCAAATGCAATAGAGAATACACGTAAGATAGCAGATAGTATTGATATTGAGCTACCAATGGGAGATTATCATTTACCAAACTTCCCCTTGCCTGAAGAGGCTCCTAGTGATAAGCCTGATGACTATTTAAAGATTTTATGCAAACAAGGAGTCCAAGACCTCTATGGTGATTTGAACCCTGAACTAGAAAACCGATTGAATCATGAATTAAAAGTGATCGAGCAAATGGGTTTTGCTGGATACTTTTTAATTACTGCAGATTTTGTAAAATATGCTAAAGATAAAAGTATACCAGTTGGTCCGGGTCGTGGCTCAGCTGCTGGTAGCTTGGTCTCATATTCATTAGGTATAACTACAATTGATCCCATTAAACATAAACTACTTTTTGAGAGATTTCTAAATCCCGATAGAATATCAATGCCAGATATTGATATTGATTTCTGCATTGAGCGTCGTGGTGAGGTAATAGATTATATTAAAAACCAATATGGTGAAAAGTCAGTAACACAAATAATTACATTTGGAAAAATGAAAGCTCGCCAAGCTGTTCGAGATGTCGGTCGCGTTTTAGGTTATTCATTTGGAGAAACAGATCGTTTGGCAAAAATGATACCTACAACAATAAATATAACATTGGAAGAAGCGATGGCTCAAAGCCCGGAGCTAAAAGAAGCAGCAGATGGCCAATTTAAAGAAGTCATGGACTATTCAAAGATTTTAGAAGGAATGAACCGTCATGCCTCTATTCATGCGGCTGGTGTAGTAATAGCTCCAGGTGATTTAACTGATTTTGTTCCATTGTATCGTTCTCCTCAAGGGGATGTCACCTCACAGTATGATATGAAAGGGCTTGAAGAATTAGGCCTTTTAAAGTTAGACTTCTTAGGTTTAAGGACTCTTACTGTAATTGATAATGCAGTAAAGCTTATAAAAGAAAAAGGAGAAAAAATAAATATTGAAAAAATCTCTTTAGAAGATCCATCAGTTTATAAACTATTTGCAAAAGGTCTTACAATCGGAGTTTTTCAATTTGAATCTTCTGGTATGCGTGAATTTTTAAAAAAACTAAAACCAACAGCTATTGAAGATTTAATTGCGATGAATGCTTTATATCGACCGGGGCCAATGGATAATATCGATGACTTTATTGCTCGTAAACACGGTAAGAAAAAAATTGAATATCCACACCCAGTAATGAAACCCATCTTAGAAGAAACTTATGGAATTATTGTTTATCAAGAGCAAGTTATGCAAGTAGCTCACGAAGTTGCAGGCTTTACATTGGCTGAAGCAGATATAATGAGACGTGCAATGGGAAAAAAAATAAAAAAATTAATGGATGAATTAAAAATAAAATTTATTGAAGGAGCACAAAAAAAACATAACATTCCAAATAAAAAAGGTAAAGATATTTATGAATTAATTGAAAAATTTGCACAGTATGGGTTTAACAAGAGTCATTCAACGGCTTATGCTTATGTAGCATATCAAACTGCATGGCTTAAAACTCATTATCCAGCTGAATTTATGAGTGCAAACTTAACAAGTGAAATGTCTAACATTGATAGAATCGTAATTTTAATCAATGAATGTAGAAAACTAAAAATTGAAGTAGATCCTCCTGATATCAATATCTCAGATATAAATTTTAGACCTGTTAATAAAAAAGTTATTTCTTTTGGTCTTAATGCTATTAAGAATGTTGGTACAAAAGCTCTTGAGCAGATAAAAGAATCACGCTTAGAAAATAAGAAGTTTGATTCTATATTTGATTTTACAGCGAATGTAAGTCTGAAATCAGTTAATCGAAGAGTTTTAGAAAGTTTAAATATGTCTGGGGCAATGGATGGATTTAAGGGAAATAGAGCACAGAAGAATGCAGTCATTGAAACTGCATTAAAATATGGTCAGACAATTCAAGATAATAAGGCAAGGAACCAAGTTGATTTATTTGGTGGAACAAATAATAATGGTGAAGAAATATCTATGGTCCCGTCATTGCCTAATATTGATGAGTGGGCAGAAAGTCAATTATTAGAAAATGAAAAAGAAGTTCTTGGTATGTATTTGTCTGGTCATCCTTTACTAAAACATGCAGAAGAGCTTGAGGAATATTCAACTTTTGATTTTATTGATAAGAAAATTGGTGGTAATGGTGATAAAGTTCGAGTTGGTGGTGCTATAACCGAATTAAAGATGCACTTTGATCGTAAAAATAATCAAATGGCCTTTTTTAAACTCGACTGTCTTGGTGGACAGGCAGAAATTTTAGCATTTAGTGATTCATATGCTAAATACAGAGAATTAATAAAAAATGATAATGTTGTTTTTATTACAGGCAAGCCCACAGATGATACAGATTTTTCAGATTTAAAATTAATAGCAGATGAAATTATCTCTGTTGAAAAAGCGCGAGAGATTTTTTCGAAAAATGTAAATGTTCGTCTTGAACCTAACCAAATGACACCAGCAGATGTGGATGCTTTACTTGATATAGCTAAAGGACACAAAGGTAATTGTGGGTTAATGTTTCATTTGATATCTGACCAAGGAAAAAAACAACGAATCTATGCACACAATGTAAAAGTATCATCCCACTCATTTTTTTTAAAGAAACTACGCGATACATATGGTAAAGAAAATATTTGGGTTTCAGATTGATTGCTGTTCTTGAGCGCGTAGATTCAGACTCAGTTAAAGAAAAAAAATAGTAGGCAAAAATGAAACTTGATTTAATAAACATTGGTCCAGTCTCGCTAGTTTTGGACAGGAATCAAGTTTAAGCTCTAATCTCGCCTAAAAGATCTTTTCATTGTAATTTCTTCCATAAATTAGATGGGAATTATGAATCGCAAAGTAAGAATTTTAATGGCTAAGCCAGGCTTGGATGGACATGATAGAGGAATTAAGGTCTTGGCTGCAGCGTATCGAGATGCTGGTATGGAAGTAATATATTTAGGATTGCGTCAAACACCAGAGATGATTGTATCCTCTGCCCTTCAAGAAGATGTGGATGTCATAGCCTTATCTAGTTTAAATAATGCTCATATGACAATTTTCCCTAATGTTCTTAATCTTATGAAAGAAAAAGGGCTTGATGATATTTTATTAGTTGGCGGTGGCATTATTCCCAAAAAAGATATTGAAGAGTTAGAAAGTCTAGGAATGGGTAAATTATTTGGGCCAGGTACACCAGTTAATGAAACTATAGTATATATTAATAAATGGGTTGAGGATAATCGAAGATAAATGGATTTTAAAAATCTAACTGAACTTGAACTATATTTTTCTAATCATTTTGATACAGTGCTATTTCCAGTTTTAGCAGATATATATCAATCTAAAGGTGAATATGATCGATCTAAAAGAGTTTGTGAAATAGGTTTAGGCCATCATCCTAATTCTTTAGAGGGTTATTATATATTATCACAGGCTGAAATGGGCCTAGGAAACTTATCTGATGCTGAGAAGTGGATGAAAAGAGTGCTAAAGCAAGATCCTAGTCATAAATCAGCCGCTTCAGGACTGCCGATGGTTCAAGAACAACTTGAGAGATCTGCGGTCACACTAAATTCTAGCTGGAAAAGAGCTTTAATCGTTGACCCAAATAATCAGTTTGCAAAAGATTATTTAAATTCTAAAACAAAAAAAATAACAAACAAAAAAAATACTGTTCTAAAAAAAGTTAATAAAGAAAAAACTTCAAGCAAAATCAAAAAAGGTTTAAATATAGAAGACATAACAATTAGTCCTCGCTTAGCCACTTTTACATTAGTAAACGTACTCAAGAGCCAAGGCCTTTATTATCAAGCTTTAGATATCTTAGATATACTTTCTCAAAGAGGTGAAGACAAAAAACAAATTGCAAAAGAGCGAAAATTAATCAAAGCTGAATTATAAATTATTTTGAGATTTATTCCTTAAATTTCTTTTATTCAATTTTTAAATATTAATTGGAACTACAATGAAAATTCAAATGTATAGTAATCCAATTTTTTATGATCTGTGTACTAAAAATAAAAAAGATGATATTCCTTTTTACCTTTACTGGGCAAATAATTGTAAGGGGAATATTTTAGAAATTGCTAGTGGAACGGGTAGAATTGCAGAGCCGCTCATTAATTGCGGATATAATTATACTGGATTAGATTTAAGCTCAACCTTCATTGGCTATACACAAAAAAAATACTCTCGGGAAAATTTTATTTGTGGAGATATGCGAAACTTTTCATTAGGGCAACAATTTGATTTAATTATTCTCCCCTTTAATTCTTTTCTTCATTTGTTGAATGAAAAAGATATGAAATCATGCTTAAAGTCAATAAAAAAACACCTTTCTAATGATGGCTTATTTATTTTAGATATATTTACTCCTGACCCTGAATTCATTTATAGAGACTCAATCAAAAAATACAAAGAAATGATTATACATCATCCATCTGAAGGAAAATATACAATTTGGCAAACTAGTGAATTTGATGAGCAAAAAGAGATTCTTTATATTAATTGGTTTTTTGAAAATGTAAAAAAAATTATAAAGTATGAATATGAATTTGCCATGAGCATTATTTATCCAGATACAATGGATCGAATCTTAACGGAGGTTGGTTTTATTATTAATGAAAAAAAGGGCGATTATAATGGAGAGCTATTTGATGAGAATAGTCTACTTCAATTATATATTTGCTCAAAAACATAATATGATAAAAAATATTTTTTTTGATATTGGGAATGTCCTTATTGATATTTATCCCGAAGACTGTATTCAATATTGGGTTGATAGTACAGATTTGAAAAAAGAAGAAATAATCAAAGCTTTCTCTACTGATCTACATAATAATTATGAAATAGGAAAAATTTCAAATGATGAGTTTTTTTATGGATTTAAAAATGCTCTACCACAGCTATGTTGTTTAAAAAAAAGTGATTTTTGGAGGGGTTGGGATAAGCTCTTAGGAAAAGAAAAGAGGACTATTAAAATTTTGGAATTTTTATCAAAGGATTATAATATTTGGCTTCTCTCAAATACTAATCCCATGCATATTAATAATAAATTAAAGCTATCCTCTGATTTTTTTAAATATATTAATGGTTCAATTTTCTCTTTTGAAGTTGGCGCAAGAAAGCCCAATCTAACTATATATAAAAAAGCATTAACGCTTTCAAATACTGTAGCTTCAGAATCATTATTTATTGATGATTTAATAGAAAATATTGATGCGGCTAATAGATTAGGTTGGAAAACAATACATTATAAAAATTATAACTCACTAAATCAAAAACTCCACGATTTAGGTATAAAAACTTTAAAATTAAATTAATATTATGTTAACTAAATTATTTATAGGTAGCATGGTCACATTAGGTACAATATTTGGTTTAAAACTTTATACTCCACTTTTTAATGAACCAATTTCTGAAAGTAAATTTTTAAACTACAATGTTACAATTTATAGGGATACCTGGGGTGTTCCACATGTATTTGGTGAAAAAGACAGAGATACTGCTTATGGTCTTGCTTATGCTCATGCTGAAGATGATTTTAAAACGATACAAGATATTATGCTTGCACTTAAAGGTAGTCTCGCGATTGAATATGGGAAAGATGCAGCACCAAATGATTATATGGTTCAATTATTAAAAATTTGGGAAGTTGTTGAAAATGGATATTCAAAAGATCTTTCTAAAGAAGTTCAAGAAATTTGTGAAGCTTATGCGGATGGTTTAAATCATTATGCATTGCGCCACCAAAATGAAGTTATTAGAGGAATGTTTCCAGTAGAGGGGAAAGATATAGTGGCAGGGTTTGTGCACCGCACACCACTAATGTTTGGCCTTGATAAAGTTTTAGGAAAACTGGCAAGTAATGAAAATCCAAATATTGCATTAAATAATAAATTAAAAAAAGAAGATCCTTTTAATTATACTTTACTTGGTTCAAATGTAATAGCCGTTAGTCCTAGTAGATCTGCCGATCAATTCACAAGGTTAGCAATTAATTCACATCAACCTTGGACGGGCCCAGTAGCTTGGTATGAAGCACATCTTCATAGTGAAGAAGGTTGGAATGTTAATGGAGGTTTGTTTCCAGGATCTCCTGTCGTACTTGTAGGACATAACGAAAATATTGGTTGGAGTCATACAGTAAATAATCCAGATTTAATTGATGTATTTGAATTAGAAATACATCCAAAAAATAAAAATAAATATTTTTTTGAAGGCAAATGGAAAGATCTTGAAAAAAGTACGATATCAATTCCAGTTAAATTAATTGGACCATTTAGCTGGACATTTTTACGTGAAGCTTTGCGATCCATACATGGACCTGTTATTAGAAATGAGCAAGGAACATTTGCAATTCGTTTTTCTGGTTATGGTGAAGTTCGACATGTAGAGCAATGGTTTAGGATGAATAAATCAAAAAACCTTGAAGACTTTACTAATGCAATGAGTATGATGGCTTTACCTATGTTCAATACGGTTTATGCTGATAAAACTGGAAATATATTTTATGTTTACAATGCACTATTCCCAAAACGTAATATTAATTATGATTGGAGTGGTGTCTTACCTGGCGATAAAGAATCATTGGTATGGAAAGATTATTATAAATTTAAAGAATTACCTCAAGTCCTTAATCCAACTTCAGGCTTTTTACAAAATTGCAATAGCTCACCTTTCTTGGCAACACATGGTGATGATAATCCGAAAGAATCATCTTTCCCAATAAACTTAGGGATAGAAACATTTCAAACAAATCGTGCATTGAGAGCAATGGAGATTTTTAGTTCAGATACTTCTATTACAAGAGAAGAGTTTTATAGTAATAAATACGATACTTATTATTCTAAAAACTCAGTCTTAGCAATTAATTTAAATAGATTTCTTGGAGAAGCGATTAGCGAAGATAAAGATATCAACGAAGCACTTAAATTGATGAAAAGTTGGGATTTAAATACAGATAGTACAACAACAGCTATGCATTTAGCTTATGAAACAATACGCCCAGTTTATGATCCAGCTAAATATGTATATGATTATGATAAAAATATGGATCGATTAAAAGATATAATAAAATGGACAAAGAGAGCTTTTGGTAAGGTTGAAGTAAAATGGGGTGATATTCAAAGATTGAAAAGAGGAAATACTAATTTAGCATTAAGTGGTGGCCCAGATATACTTAGAGCTGTTTATTCAAAACAAGAAACTAAAAATAATATTGGAATAGCAGGTGATTGTTTTTTTGAAATAGTAGAATGGGATACAAAAGGAAATGTCTTTGCACAAAGTATCCATCAGTTTGGTAGTGCAACTCAAGATCAAAATTCTGTTCATTATGATGATCAAGCTAAATTATTTGCCAAACATAAAATGAAGCCAGTGTGGATGAAGTTAGAAGATATTAAATTAAATTTAGAAAAAGCCTATCATCCTGGACAAGAATAACTAAAGAGTGGAGTATTTTAAATAATATGAAAATGATTATCATAACAGGACTAATTTTCCTTCAAAGTATTTTTAGTCAAGAAATTTTCCCAATTGAGATTTCTTTAGTTGGAGAAGCAAAAGATAAATCTCTTGAAATGTCAGGCTTGGCTTGGTATGAAGACTATCTTATTTTAATGCCACAATATGTGAAAAAAGAGGATCCTTTTTTTTATTATTTAACTAAAAAAGATATAATAAAATGGATTGAAAGTGATCAAAAAAACTCTTTGGAGCCAGATAAAATAAAACTTCAATTACCAAACTTTGGAAAACAAATAGAAGGTTTTCAAGGTTTTGAAGCAATCACTTTTTATGGTAAGAAAGCATACATGGTTATTGAATCTAAGAATAGTGGTGTAATGAAGAGTTTTCTAGTAAAAGGTAAGTTGGACTTTAAGAATAGAAAGTTGGTGGTTGATTCAAAGGGAGCTCAAGAGATTCCAATTCCTGTAAACATTAAAAATATGGGTTTTGAAAGTATATTGAAATACAAATCTCGTTTAATGGTCTTATATGAAGCGAATGGAAAGAATGTGAACAAAAATCCATCAGCTTTATTATATAATTCATCATTAGAACCAAAAGGATTTATTTCATTTCCTAATTTAGAATATAGGTTAACTGATATCACATCATTGGATTCAAAAAATAAATTTTGGGTATTAAATTATTTTTGGCCTGGAGAAAAAGACAGGTTAAATCCAGCAAAAGACTCAATTCTTAAAGATGTGAAGGAGGGAAAGACTCATAATAAATATGAACATGTTGAGCGCTTAGTTGAATATGAAATTTCTGGTGACAAAGTAGTCCGCACATCTACGCCTCCAATTCAGCTGTCTCTTGAAAAAAAATCTAGGAATTGGGAAGGGCTTGCTCGACTTGATGACAAAGGTTTTATAATAATTGTAGATGAGCACCCTCGTACAATTTTAGCTTTTATACCAAAATCATAAATTTAAATAAAATAGTTTAAAGGCTCCAGCTCAAGTTTCCTTTCCATCCTATTGCAATTGTGGTTGATGAAGCGTCTGTTTGATTTTTTATGTAGTAGTCTTCAAGTTCATAATTTATATTTATAGAAAAGTTGTTTTTTAAAGGAATAATCATTTCGAATAAAAATTGATTTCTAGATAAATTATTTTTTACAACTTCACTGATCTGTTCAAGATACTCTGCCTCAAATTTAGTTGAAAACCACTTTGTATCATGGTCCCAAAAAAGCCCTGATTTTATATATGAGGTTTTTCTAGTAGCATTTAAATAATCAGATATATCAAAAGCATGGCCTAACTCAAAATTAACTAAACCATTCTTATAGTTTTTAATAAAATATCCAAGACCTTGATTAAAATGATATTGTAGAGCAACATTTGCTCGAGTATTTTTTCTATATGAACTTGTTGTATATCGATAAAAATTTGGACGATTAAAATATTTATTACTCGTTTTATAACGAATGTATATAAATGAATCATTTTTTAAACTATAACTAAAAACTCTTAAATCTTTAAATGTTTCATCTGTTTGACGATTTATTCGATAGTATCCAAAACTTCCAATAGATGAATCTGTTTTTGAAAAACCACCTCTGGTATAATTTTTCCACGTAATGGTTGAATCTTTTTGCGCTGAAATTTTTGGAATAATCAATATAAGAAAAAGAAAAATTAACTTTACGTTCATTGTTTAATTTTTTTTCCGTTTTCCATCAGCATTATAGCAATTACAGTAAACCCTATAGTCATTAAGCTTGCAATTATAAAGCTTGTGCTTGGATTAGAATCTGAAACTCCAATTATTGTATAACGCAATCCATTGATCATATAATATATAGGATTAAAAAAACTTGCACTTTGTGCCCACTCTGGCAACATTTTTATCGAATAAAAAATACCGCCTAAAAAACTTAAAGGAGTTAAAAAGAAATTTTGCATAGTGGCTAATTGGTCCCAACTTTCTGCCATTTGGCCAAGTATAAGTCCAATGCTAGAAAAAGCCCAGGAAACAAGCATAATGAATCCAATGGTTGCCAATGGTTGAGTAATAGTTATATCGCTTAATACTACAGCAACTAAAAGAATTAAAATTCCATTTACAGTTCCTCGAACCATTCCTCCTATGATATAAGCTAGTGAGATTTCAAGACTAGAAAGAGGTGCTTGAAGAAGGTCTGGTAGCTGCCCAAGGAGCTTCATTTGTAACATTGATGATGATGAGTTTGAAGTCGCATTTGACAAAGTATTCATCATAATTAATCCAGGTATAATAAATAGAGTGTAAGGGATATCTACTCCCTCAATTGAAATGCTAGAGATTCGACGTTCCAAAGTAAAGCCAAATATAAGAATATAAAGGATTGAAGAAATAAGTCCAGGAATAACTGTTTGACGATAGACAGAAAAAAATCTACCAACCTCACGCAAAGTTAAAGTAGAAAGACCAACCCAATTCATCGTGAAACCTTTTTAAATATCATTCATTTATTCCTTTACCGGTTAAACTTAGAAACACGTCTTCTAATGAGGACTTAGTGGTTTCCACACGTTGAATATGGCAACCTGCATTAGTAAGTAAATTAATTATTACTGGTAAGGTTTCTTCGGGCTCTTGAGTTGTAAAATGTAGTCGCCCATCATCATTTGTATATGTGAAGTCACTTAAAATATGATCTAGGTTTATATCAGTATCAGATAAATTTATATTTATTCCAGATTTTCCTGATTGACTAGTAAGTGATTTTGGAGAGCCCTCTTTAATAACTTTCCCTTTATCAATAATAGCCACTTTATCGCACAGCATTTCGGCTTCTTCAATATAATGCGTTGTAAGTAGGATAGTTTTCCCGGCGGTATGTAGTTCTTTAAAGTATTTCCAAAGTTCGTGGCGAAGTTCTACATCAACACCAGCAGTAGGTTCATCAAGAATTAAAATTTTAGGATCATGTACTAAGGCTTTCGCGATTTGAAAACGTCTTCTCATCCCACCCGAAAGCTGTCTAAGGCGAGAATTTCTTTTTTCTTCAAGTCCTAATCTAGATAGTAATTCATCAACTTTATCTTTTACTTTATCTTTTGTAATACCATAATAACCAGCTTGAAAATATAGAAGTTTATCTAGTGGAAAAAACCAGTCCTGAGTAAAATCTTGAGCAGAAATTCCAACTTGGGCTCGTGTAAAGCGATAATCAGAAATAATATCTTTACCAAAGATCTTGGCTACTCCTTCATTCTTTCTGACTAAACCTGTTAGAATATTAATGGTAGTTGTTTTTCCCGCTCCATTTGGTCCTAAAAGACCAAAAAATTCTCCATCTCTTATTGTAATATTTACACCTTTTAATGCAACTGTATCATTATAGCTCTTCTTTAAATTTTGAATTTCAATTGCAGCTTTCATTTTTTTTCAACACCAAAACCGTAAGTGACTAGAGGATTCTCTATAATTTGATTAATTTTCATTGATAATTTCTTAATTACCTTGATTTATCTTATATATTCCACCATTATATTCAACAATATATAATTCTCCATCAGTGTCTTCTCCAAAAGAAGATATGTATGTTGTGAATTCTCCATTTGCTAAATTTATTTCTTCAGTACGATTTGTAAGTTCAGTCGCTTTTTTATTTACAACTTTAAATGTCCAAATATTACCAGAGCAGTAATCACCAAAAATATAATAACCGTTTAAAGCTTTAATTTTTTCTCCCCTGTAAACATATCCACCAGTGACAGAACATCCATCAGAGTTTGTTTGAGAGCCTCCACCAAGAATGACCATATAATTAGCATCATTAGGATATTCATGAATAGGAAGCGTGAGCCCTTTTTGATCACAATTTTTTTCTGGACTATAACATTTAGAAGCCTCCATAATTCGCCATCCATAATTAACACCACCCTTACTATCATAAGGTTCATAATTGATTTCTTCCCATTTATTTTGCCCTACATCTCCATAGTAAATGTCACCAATTTTTCGATCGAAGGAAAAACGCCAAACATTCCGAAGTCCCCAAGCCCAAATTTCACCACGTTTATTTTTCTGATCATAGTAGGGATTTGATTTTGGAATGCCATATGGTACTTTATTCACATCAATTCTTATTATTTTACCAAATAAAGTGTTAAGGTCCTGTCCTGCATTAAGAGGATCACCTCTTTTACCACCATCTCCAATAGAAATATATAAATAATCATCAGGGCCAAATTGCATATGCCCCCCATTGTGGTTTCCATAGGGCTGTTTAAGATCAAATACAACCCGCTCAGATAAAGAGTTTGCAATTAAATTGCTTTGTGCAGAAAATTCTGACACGATGGTATATCCATCATTGTTTATATAGTTAACATAAAATCTTTTATTTTTGTCATAGTCAGGATGAAAGGCAAAGCCCAATAAGCCTCGCTCATCGCCAGGTCGACCAGGGGGCACAACTCGATCGGTGATATCTAAAAAAGGATCAAGCAACTTTCTCCCATTCTTTATTATTATAATTTTTCCAGCTTGCTCAACGACATAAAGAAATTTAGAATTTTTTGGATGAGATGTTATAAATATTGGTTTTTTGAACCCATCGGCAATTAATGTTGTAGATAAAGATATTTCTTCAGCTTGAAGAAGAAAAGGGAGAATTGAGATAAGTATCTTTTTCATTGCATTGCCTTTATTTTATCATATCTAAAAATTGTTGTTCCGTTAATATGGCTATTGTTAAATCTTTAGCTTTTTTTAGTTTTGAGCCAGCTCCTGGACCGGCAACTAGAAAATCTATTTTTTTACTCATAGAGTTGCTAGTACTGCCTCCATTTACCTCAACCAGCTCTTTTGCTTGGTTACGGTTGAGTTGGGTTAGCGTTCCAGTAAATATAAAAACCTTACCCCTTAGTTTATCAGCTATTAAGCTTGAAATAGGAGAAAGTTCTACACCCAAAGATAAGCATGATTCAACCATTTGAACGTTAGAAGATTCTTCCCAAAACTTTATAATTGTTTGTGCTACAATTGGACCAACCTCATCAATTGACTCTAGTTTTTCAACACTACTTTTTCTAAAATTATCTATATTTCCTTTAAAGGCATTTTCTAATACTTTCGAAAGATGATAGCCAACATTTCTAATTCCTAACGCATATATAAAACGTGCAAACGTAGTTTTTTTAGCATTATCAATAGCAATTAATATATTGTTAGCAGATTTTTCAGCCATGCGATCTAAGTCTTCAAGCTTTTTAAACGTAAGTTTAAAAATATCATCAACCGTTTGAATAATATTTTCTTCAACTAATTGACCGACAAGTTTTTCACCAAAGCCATCAATATTTAATGCTGCTTTAGAAATAAAGTGAATAATTCTACCTTTAATTTGAGCGGGACAGGATAAATTTTTACATCGGGCAACTACTTCACCTTTTGGGCGATAAATATTTTGATTACAGCTAGGGCATTCCTCTGGCAGTAAATATCGAGCTGATTGCTTCTCTCTTTTTTCTAGGATGACTTTTACTACTTCAGGGATGACATCTCCTGCGCGCTGTAAAATTACGGTATCTCCAATCCGAACATCCTTACGATCTACTTCATCCTGGTTATGAAGTGTTGCATTAGTTACGTTAACACCACCAACATTCACTGGTTCAAGTTGAGCTACAGGTGTAATTGCACCAGTGCGTCCAATGGAAGCAATAATACCAAGAACTCTTGTAGTTACTTGTTGAGCTTTGAATTTTCCAGCGATTGCCCATCTGGGAGATCGACTTCTAATTCCTAAAGTATTTCTTTCTTTTATTTGATTTATTTTAAAAACTGAACCATCAATATCATAAGCTAAATTATTTCTAATAGACTCTAAATTTTCATGGTAACGAACCATGTTTTCAGATTTTTTAATTAATTTTATTTCAGGGTTTACTGGAAACCCCCAATCTTTTAAAGCAGATAAAAATTCTAAATGTGTGTTGAATGAAGCACCTAATACCCTACTTACCTCGTAACAGTAAATCGAAAGAGGTCTATCAGCAGTAATTTTTGAATCCAATTGGCGAAGGCTTCCAGCTGCAGCATTTCGTGGATTAGCAAATGCAGGAAGATTCTCTTTCTCACGAAGTGCATTTAATTTTTTGAAACCGTCTTTATTTATAAACACCTCACCACGAACTTCAAGTAAAGATGGCGCAGGTTTTATATTGGAACGCAATCTTAAGGGGATAGACTTAATAGTTTTTAAATTTTGTGTAATGTTCTCACCTGTAATACCATCGCCACGGGTTGAACCATAAACGAAGAAACTATTTTCATAAACTAACTCAACGCCAAGTCCATCTAATTTAGGTTCACCTATTAACTCTAAATCAGTCTGGGTTTCTAAAGATTTTTTTAAACGATTATAAAATGCCTTTAGCTCTTCTTTATTCATTGCATTTGCTAATGAGAGCATTGGTTCATGATGGGTAATTGTTCCAAACTCTTTTAAAGGTGGAGCACCTACTCTTTGAGTAGGAGAATCTGGTGTTATGAGATTTTTATTTTTATTTTCTAATCGTTCTAACTCACGCATTATTATATCATATTCACTATCAGATATAATAGGTTGGTTTATTACATAGTATCTGTAATTGTGATCATTAAGTTGATCGCGAAGCTTTTTAATTTTATAAGAAATATCGTCCATATTAATTTTTATAAGCAGCGCGCTGCTTGTAGTACTCTACAGGGTCAACGAAGTTTTGAGTAACAGGCTTTAATTTGCCAGTTTGACTAATTGGGGTTGCAAGAATTGCGCCATTTTTAAGTGAAATTGTAAAAAAATAAGTAATTTTTTCAGCGGGTTTAATTTTTGGATCATATTTATAGACGTATCGATTTAAATCAAGATCAAAAAGAATTTCAATAAACTGTGGCTTATCATCTATCTTATAAAACAAGCTTATAGACTCTAGCTCATCTTTTAAAAAATCAGTAAAGACTTCAAGTTCAAAAGGTTGAGAGTTAAATAATACTTTATTTGGATGGTGTAAAACCTTGGAGGTTAATAAAAGAATTTCATCGTTAATTATCTCTAGGTCATCTTTAACAGTTACTAAAGTTGAATCTGTTGTCTTAATATTATTTTCAGTTTTTTGAGTGGAAACAATATCATTGGATAACTCACTAGCATATTTTGTATCTATTGATTTTGGTAATTTTGTTGTTACGCTCGCACAACTAGTCAAAAATAAAAAACTACAATAGATGAATAATTGTTTTATGGCAAAACCCTTAGGCTGATGTAAGCGTTATACACTTTTTATACCATTCATCATATGTTATTTGCTTTCTTATCATATAATCAGCTGTGCATCTAGCATTGGCTTCGCAAATATCTACTCCTTTACCTCTTACGTTATAATGCATAACAACTACATACTTATTGAAAGGTTTTTTTGCGTATTGACCCATATTTGCAAGAGCAGAAACTGCAAAGCTTAAATCTTCGCTAGACCTATTTCTGTCAGCTATTATTTCAATATAGTATATTCGCTGATTACCTTCTTTATAAATTTTTAACCCTTTAAGCTTGGGTGCCGTATGATTCCTTTTGAAATATTTAGGGGTCATTCCTGCAATTTGTTGATCTGTAAACTTTGGTTTAGCCATCAAAAAAGAAGAGATAAAAATTAAAAATACTATTGAATATTTCATGTTGATTTCCTTTTCTTATAATTGATAAATATTATCAATAAAAGCACTGCTGTTATTACAACTATTGTTAATTGAATTCTTTTTGGATAGTATATGATGGACGCAGCTTCAATCATATAATCATCATTTAAAAAATCATCAGCATTAAAAATCCACCAAAGCGTATCACTTATGATAGAATCTGCATTTGATCTGGTTATTAAGCCAGGTAGAACACCTGTAAATTTAAAGGTATCATCATGAAGTTCTACAGTAATGTTTGCTTCTTTAATATATGGTTTCATTTTCTCAATGCAATTATCAGCAAAATTTGAAGGTAATAAAGATTCAAAAGGAATTAAATTTGTGCGGATCAAGTTTTCAGGTAAAAAAAACTTTTGATCGCTGCTATTTTTAGAGCCATCCAAGACTTGAAGTAGTTTTCCTTCTTCCTCGGCTTTGTAAAAAACACCTCTAAAATGATTTAGTATTCGATCTTTTAGTAGCTCTTCAATTTCAATTTGCTTCATTGCAGTTTTAAGGCAATACATTATAATCTCTGACTCAACTTGTTTATAGATTGAATCCGTACTGGCATCAGCCATTGCCTTATCAAGTAGGGGGTATTTTTGATTGACGAGTCGACCTTTAAATGTTTTGTTCAGTTCATAGGTTGTTGAAAAAAAATGTTCTACTTTTTCAACATTAATTGGATGACGCTGAGGAAATGGACCTTCATTTTTTGGATGAAAAATTGTTTTACCTCTAAGCAATGCTTGTGTTTCTAAGATAAAAATTGTTTCATCACTATCAGGCTTTTCTTCTTCGGTGGCTTCAGCTGTCCAATTATTCTCTCTCGGCAATACAAAATCATCATTTAAGATATCATTTTCATCACCTTCGCTTCGCATTTGCATGAAATACTCTCCACTAGGGAAGACCCTTACGCTAATCAATGTTTCGACACACTGAAATGAAAAGAGTGGAGCAAAAATTAGAATTAGTATTTTAGGTTTTAACACAAAGCTAATTTACATGAATCTTTAACGGTGAGAAAACAAAAAGGGCCACAGTAGTGGCCCTTTTAAAAGTATATATAATAGATTCGTTTAGAAGGTCATTCGTAATGATGTTTGCAGTGTTCTAATAATTAGCAAAGCATCTGCACCAGCCACATTGCCAGTCGGATCAAATTGACCATTAATGACATCCGCCTGCATAATGCCACGCTCAGCGCATAATGCCATAGCATTGTAGGCAAAATGACTGCTTGGAACGTCACTAAATCTACTTTGCGCTTCACCAAAATAACGCGTTTCTAAACTTTCATCTCGCGTTGCCACAACTAAAAGTCTTTGAACAGCCATAGCATAAATTGCACGATTGATATTATCGTCAGGGTAAAAGTTTCCATCAGGCTCAATGTTCATTATTCCATATCGAATCATATCTTTAATCCAAGTTTCTGCCCAGTGTCCCTTAGAATCATTAGGAACAACAACTGTAGATGCTTGCGCTGCTTGACCAGGTGTTTGGAACCCAGAGCTTTGGGCTGCAGGCATACGGTCAAATAAAACACCAATTTTTAGTTCTTCAGCAAATAGAACAGCTAGATCAGCACGATTGATTTTTTCTTTTAACGCAACTTTCTTGCCTATTGGCGTACCTGGCATTGCACGAACAATTTTCTGCGATAATTTCCACTTAGAATCAGCCTTGCCAGCATAGTCACCGCGTTTGTTTACAACTTTACGAAAGTAACTTTCTGCTTCATCAAATTGATAATTATAAAGATGAGCAACTCCAAACCAATATTGAGAGCCTTCATGTTCTTTGTCACGTTTTAAAGCTTTTTCAAGGAGATCCTCTGCGCGTTTAAACCATCGTTTTTCTGAATCACGCATTGTAATCCAAACTTGCCCACTTAGGGCTAAAGCTTCAGGATCTTTGCTTCCCCGACTAGCGCATTTTGACGCATTATCTTTAGCTTCGCTATTATTCTCAAGATTAGCATGTGCTAATCCAAGCCCTCCGTAGCCAAGTGCAAATTTTTTATCAAGATCAATAGATCTTTGAAAAGATTTAATTGATTGCTGGTAATCTTCGTTTTCAATTGCACGCATACCCGCTTTGTAATGATATTCTGGTGTGTCCATATCACTCTCTGGTTTTGTGGCACACGAAGCCAGAAACAATAAGGGTATGAACGTTAGTAATAATTGATTTTTCTTAAGCATAATGAATTCCTTAAAAAGTTTTGCCATGCCGAATATACCTTTAAACAGTAAAATGGGTTAAGCAAAAATATAGAAAATTTTGTTGTTTGATTTATATCACATAGACCATCATAACTATTGTTTAGCCGGTATGAATTCAATAATTTATCGTGTTAAGGAGCGCAAAAAATACACAATGATTATGTCAAAATTTTTATTTAAAAAATATGCTGTACTGGCTTTAATATGCTTTACAGTGTTATATGGTCAGGCTCAGGTTGCCTCAGGAACCGGGTATGGCTTAACAAAAGATGCGGCAACTGAACAAGCCAAACGAGATGCAGTAGAGCAAGGACTTGGAGCCTATATGACTTCGAATACCACAGTGACTGCTACTTCTATTGAAGACAATATTTACTCAAAAGCTCAAGGGTTTGTTAAATCATTCAAAGTGATTAAAGAAAGTCAGGGCCCTGATGGCAATTGGGAAATTACGATTGAAGCAGAAGTTACTGATATGATTGACCAGGTCATGGCGGATGAAGCGGCGCTTCAAACCTTACTTAATTCAATGAACCGTCCGCGAATTATTTTTATGGTTAGAGAGCAAAATCTAATTGATAATACCCCTACAGACTTTGCTGAAACAAAGCTTTTAGCAATGTTCTATGAAAAAGGGTTTGATGTTGTGGACCGACAAATGGTCCAGGCTTTAAAAGGAGATTCAGATTATTCGGATGCGTTGGCAGGAAATGTATCTGCAGCGGCGAAGATTGCTTCTCAATTAGGTGCTGAAATCATAGTTATTGGAACAGCTAAAATTTCTTCTGGTGGAAAAATATATAATATGACATCTGGCCAAGCAGATATCAATGCTAAGATAATTAGAACTGACACAGGAGAGATATTAGCAGTTGTTCCTCAATCAAGGGGTAAAAAACCGCATATATCTCCGTCTACAGCTGGCGTAAATGCAACGAATCAAGCAGCTGAAGCAATGGGCAAAAGCATTATTACTCAACTAATAACTAAGTGGAGTACTCAACAATCAAACTTTACGAAAGTTTTTATTGTTTTAACCGGCGTAGACTTTATGAGCTATATGACCTTTGAGTCTTTTTTAAAAGCTCAAACGGTATCAGGCATTCGTAATGCCTTTGCAAAAAGTTTAACCGATGGAGTAGCTGAGTATGAAGTAGAATTTGAAGGAAAATCACAAGCGCTAGCGATGGGTTTATCCCAAACAAGTCCTGATGGATTAACATTTAAAGTAACGGGATTAAGTGGCAATCGAATTACAGCACAAATTGTTCAATGATGAGGAGTTTTATGAAAAAATTAATTAGTTTATCTGTTTTATTATTATCCCTATCTTTTTCACAAGGCGTAGTAACGCAGCTCGAAAAAGGTAGCGTTAATTATTCTGAACAAACCATATCTGCAATAGGGATTGGTTTTGTACCGCAAAATGCAATAAATGCGGGTCAAGCGCGAAGGCTAGCGCTCCGAATTGCTAAGCAAGATGCACTTCGACAGTTAATAGAGATAGTTAATGGTGTTACTCTAACCAGCGAAACCACAATGAGTGGGGCAATGGTGGATGATGTTATTAATACTAAAGTAAGGGGCTTTATTCGTGGTGCTCGACAAAATGGCGACCCTAAATATTTGAGCGACACTTCTGTTGAAGTTGAATACTCAGTTCCAATGAGTGGAATTTCAGATCTTATGCTTCCGCCATTAACAGTCCCTGTGGCTGCGCCTGGCGAAGTAGCATCAGCGCCTAGCTCACCAAATGCAGGAGGTATTACAGGTATAATTATTGATGCAAGAGGCTTGAAGACACGACCTGCAATGGCCCCAAGAATTTTAGATCAAAATGGTAATGCTGTATATGGCCCTGGTACTTATAGTCGAGAATATGCGGTAAAAAATGGCGTAGCGGGGTACTCAAAATCGTTAGAAGCCGCTCAAAAAGATGCCAGAGTTATGGGTAATCCCTTAATTATCAAAGGTGTTGCAGCAGCGGGTACAAATCGCACCGATATCACAGTTAGTAATGCAGATGTATCAAAAATTGATTCGGCAAATAGAAGTTATAGCGTATTAAAAGATTGTCGAGTCCTAATATTATTAGATTAAAAAAGGTGTTTTTATAAAAATGCGGAAATATAAAATATTTAAATCGAGCCTTATTCTTTTAGGTACGGTTTTATCTTTAGTGTTTGCACAAGACGAAGCTAAAACTCCTGGAATGAGTAGTGAAGATGATAAGGATCTTAAGGTTGGAGAAATTGCTCCTTCTTGGGCTCTTATGTATGCCCCCGGAAAGTTTGAATTCTTAAAAAATTGGTCTGAAGAAGAAGGTAAGCGATTAAGAAAAATGGCCACACAGCCAAATAGGCACGCAGTTTTATTAAGCTTTTTTGCAACATGGTGTCAGCCATGCATGAAAGAACTACCTCTTCTAGAGGAAGTTTACCAAAAATATAAGGATGAGCGGATTAAGTTTTTTTTAGTAGATATAACAGAGGCAACTCGAAACAATCCTGGTTATGGAGATATGCCGAAAGCAGGTCCTTTCTTAAAAGAAAAAGGACTAACCATGCAGATTCTATTTGATACAAGAGGAACGGTAATGCAACGTTATAACGCCCAAACATTGCCACGACTATTTGTAATGGATGGCAATCGAGAGCTAACTTTTTTACGACGAGGATTTCATGACGGTGAAGAAGATAAATTCAAGAATGAACTCTCAGACGAAATTGAACGCCTTTTGGCAGAGTTGCCAGAGGCTAAAAAAGGTAAAAAATAAATTGTGTTCCAGCACACAGGTATTTTACTAATTGAGTGATAAACTTTCAACCAAGATGAGCAGAATATGATTAAGATTAACAAAATAAAAAATTACACGCTTCTATTGAGCATCTTTTGCTTTCAGTTATTGAAGGCTCAGCTTGCTGATGGTAAGACAACCGTAGCTATTCTAGATTTCGAAGGGCGTGGTATAAATCAAATGGAAGCAGCCACTTTAACAGATAGATTAATGAGTGAAATGGTTTCTACCGATGCAGTGATCATGGTTGAGCGAAACCAAATGGCAGAAATTTTAGAAGAACAAGGGTTGCAGCAGTCTGGTTGTACCTCAGGAGAGTGCGCAGCAGAAGTTGGTGCTCTTTTAGGAGTACAAAATATGGTCTCAGGTTCCTTTGGAAAGCTTGGAACTACTTATACAATTGATGCCAAAATGTTTTCTGTTGAAACAGGCGCCACAATCCGAACTTCAAGTAAGGAGTATAAAGGCGAGGTTGATGGCTTATTACCAATAATTCAAATTGTTGCTTGGGAACTGGTGGGCTTAGAACCGCCTGCAGAGTTAGTGGCGGCAGTAAACGCTGGAGCTTCACCGGCTGCAGTAGCAAGAGCACCAAAAAAACCGATGGGTAAAGGGATGAAACGCTTTTTATGGGCGACCATATTATTAGGTGGCGGAGGCTATGGAGCTTACGCTGCAGGTTTATTTGATGTGGCCCCCGTACCGTTACCTGAAGCTCCAACATTACCTGAAGGTTAGACCATGAAAAAATTTATTTTTAGTATTTTATTCTCTGTATCTTTTCTTTTTGCCCAAAGTGAAGCAGGTGGTTTTGCAGCTACGACATATTGGGTGGATATGCATAATGGAAGTGATGATAGCTCTGGCACATCTCAAGCCAAAGCATTTAAAACTATTCATAAGGTATTAGAAGGTAGTTACTTGCATCAGAACGAAGTTGACACGATTAAAGTGATGCCAAGTGTGGTCTCTGGTAGTTCAAATGGTTATTATGATTTTGGAGATGATGAACTTTTTACTGCATCATCTTATGATTTTGTATTAATTGGAGTTGCGGGTCCAGACAGTACTATATTTGATGCGGAATCTAAAAATCGGCATATGTCTATAGATGATGGTCAATCAAATAAATCAATTATTCAAGGCATTACCTTTAGAAATGGGAAATCAGAGTCATACCCTGATGCAGGATCAATTAGTATTAGCAATAGTACAAATATTCAATTTATAAATTGTGTATGGAAAAACAACTCATCCTCTTATGGATATAATGGTGGTGGTGCCATTAATATTCGCTACAGATCAACGCCTTCATTTGATCTATGTGTATTTGATTCGAATTTTGTTGATGTTGATGACAATTCAACAAATGGTGGTGCAATTTCTATTGAAGATGC
>ENA-UOXV01001270-UOXV01001270.1-marine-metagenome-genome-assembly--contig:-NODE-1270-length-35662-cov-5.698430_pt1 | contig 35662 bp, 34 predicted proteins | sample MGYA00238165_ERZ766961 | MGnify/ENA primary metagenome ERZ766961 (study PRJEB28924, sample SAMN03173240) | marine metagenome | biome: Marine; feature: Water; material: Subsurface seawater | place: North... | reverse complement strand
CCGAAGCTGCCCCGGCCGCGCCGGCATCAAAGCCCTGACCCCTGCACCGGAGGAGGTTTATCCCTCCTCCGGTTTTCTCTGAGCGAACGACTACGCACCCGTCGACGCGGGTCTCGCAATATCTATCCCTGAGGGCCCGGCGACACTTCGTTGCGTAATCTTTCGCCCCGCACCCCAGTCAAAAAGAGGGTTAAACCATTTTCATCCATCGACGGTTTCCGACCATCATTCTATGCGCGATCGCCATCATCGGGTTTCTGGCGACAGGCCCCGCCGACCTATCGGCCAGACAGAATCAGCCCGGGGCACCCGAGAACTCACGAGCCAAGGAATTCGGCAAGGGATGGGTGTGTGATCTCGGATACAAAGAGACCAGGGGGACCTGCAAGGCCGTCAAAATTCCGGCGAATGCCTACGCTACGGATGCCTCCTTCCAGCGCGGCTGGGAGTGCAGCAGGGGCTATCGGGAGACCAAGGGCAACTGCATAATTATCAAACCACAAGCAAACGGTTATCTGAATGCGTCCGGCGACCGGTGGGAATGCAACCGTGGTTTCCGCGAAATCAAAGAAACATGCGTCAAAATCAAAGTGCCCGCGCACGGATTCCTGTCGGATTTCTCCGGCGGCAATGGCTGGTCGTGCAAACACGGATACCGGGCCACCGAAGACAAGTGCGCGGCCATCAAAGTACCCACGAACGGATACCTTGCCGACATTTCGAGCGGCGCAGGCTGGGCATGTAACCGGGGATACCGGGCAACAAGAACCACCTGCGAGGCCGTCAACGTCCCCGAAAACGGCTATTTTCAGGACACGTCATACGGTAGCGGGTGGAAATGTCACCGGGGATACCTCGCGGTCGACAGAAAATGCGTTGCCGTCAAAATACCGGCCAACGCCTATTTTACGGAAGAATCATACGGCACCAGTTGGAAGTGCGACCGTGGCTACATCGCAGATAAACAAACCTGCCGCGCGGTAAAAATGCCGTCCAATGCGCACCTCGATTATTCCGGAAACAACTGGGAGTGCAACCAGCCCTACCGCAAGCGAAACGACACGTGCGAGCTGCCTTAAACCGAAAGCGGCTCTGAAACCAGGCTACGCCGCGACGGCTCGCGGCGCCTTCGGCTCGCGCGTGCGCAGCAGGATCAGCGCCATGATCCCCACGTTAAGAACGTTCCACGCAATTCCGTTCAGGAAGGCCGCCTGATACGACCCCGTCAGATCAAAAATCCAGCCGGATACCCATCCGCCGAACGCCATGCCAACGATGGTCATCATGATCAACGTGCCGACGCGCTCGGCGGCAACCTTCGCCGGCATGTATTCCCGGACGATGATTGCATAGCTCGGCACGATCCCACCCTGGGCGAGACCGAACATCATCGATATCACGTAAAGCGACATCAGACCGTCAAACGGCAGGTAGAACACCAGTGCGACCCCCTGCAGGACCGAGCCGATCAGCAGCGTCCGCACGCCACCAATATAATCCGCGACAAAACCTGAAACGATCCGCGTAACTGCGCCGCCGGCCAGCATCAGCGACAGCATCTGGGCACCCTGTTCGGTCCCATACCCAAGGTCGCCACAATAGGCGACGATATGAACCTGGGGCATCGCCATCGCGACACAGCAGGCAATGCCGGCAATCGACAGCAGAATCATCAGCGCACGGGGCGACAGATTTACGCTGCGGGGCCCGGACCCACCCGGTTTGTTAAGCGCCGCCGCCGTGGCCGACGGGTCTTCCTTCGGGGGTGGACAACGCAGCAGGAAAACAAGCGGCACCATGGTCGAGATAACAACCACGGCAACCACGAGATACGCGGTACGCCAGTCCCATGTATCCATCAGCCACTGGATCACCAGCGGCCAGATCGTCCCGCCGATATAGTTGCCGCAGGCACAGGCCGCGACCGCCACACCACGGCGACGACGAAACCAGTGCGACACATCGGCAATCAACGGCCCGAATGTCGCCGCCATACCGACCCCGATAAAGACACCCTGCAGAAGGGCAAATATCCAGATATTCGGTGCGAACGCGGCCCCCGCAAACCCCAAGGCCATAGCGAGGGACGCAGCCAGCGCGGGCGTGACGATCCCCAGCCGATCAACATAACGCCCGAACAGAACATTCCCGATGCCAAAACCCACCATGGTCAGGGTATAGGGGATAGATGCATCCGCACGATCCACGGCAAATTCCGCCTGAACCGCAGGCAGGATGACGACAACGCCCCAGACCCCGATCCTTCCGATCGTGCCGATCATCATCGACCCCGCAAGCCGCATCCACGCATAGCCGCTATCGATCAGGTCTGCTGCCGACGTATCTGGTCCGGTTCTTGAAATCACAATTGCCATCCGGGGAAAAGAGGCTGAAAACTATCACTCGCAGGCGGGCAAGGCGATCCGGATTATTTCACTTCTAATTCTTGGCCGGTATCGCGATGACAAGATCGCCGCAAATTTTCTCCGATTGCGTATACTCACAAGATGAACCCGACGCCTGCCACTCCCCGCTTTCACCTCGGCATCGTTACCGGTCTCGGATACGAAGCGGCCATTGCCGAAGAGGCTATCCGGTCTGCCACCGCCCCGCCGGGGGACGATCGGGTCACCGCAACCTGTCATGGTCCGGGACAGGCGCGTGCCCGGTCCGCCGCCGAAGCCCTGGTCGATATCGGGGCGAACGCCCTGTTATCTTTTGGTGTGGCGGGAGGATGTAATCCGGACCTGCCATCCGGAACTGTCATCCTGGCGACCGGCATCCGGGATATTTCGTCCGGTGGCGGGGGCGATATTCTCTATACCAATAGGGGCTGGCAGCGGCGGATAAAATCGCTCCTACTCGGCAATGTCCTGTTGGAAGACGCCTTGCTGGCATCCGTCTCCACCCCGATCACGGATTCAACATCCAAAAGACAGCTTTTTCACGATCTCGGTGTCGCCGCCGTCGACATGGAGAGCGCTGCCGCTGCCCGCGTCGCAATTGACGCCGGAATTCCATTCATGGCGCTTCGCGTGATTGTGGATACGGCGGATACGACATTACCCGCCGCCGCATTGGCGGGCATGAGCCCCGACGGGACGGTCCGCACAGGGCCCATTGTTCAGGCCATACTCCGCCGCCCACAGGATATTCCCGGCCTTGTCGGCATCGCCATGGCGGATTCAAAAGCCCGTAAATCCCTGAAACGCTCTGCTGCGGTCGCCGCCCCTCTGTTCGGTGGCGTCTGAAAAACCCCGACTAGCCGACGCATTCGCGGCTAGTCGGGCGTTTCCGCCGCTTCGCGGCTCCGGGTCCGCGCTTTTCGTGCCAGCATGTTCAGCCCTTCAACCAGCGCCGAGAATGCCATCGCCGCATAGATATATCCCTTCGGCACATGGGCGCCGAAACCGTCCGCAATCAGCACCATGCCGATCATCAGCAAAAACCCCAGCGCCAGCATCACGACCGTCGGGTTCCCCTGGATAAACTCCGCCAGCGGCTTTGCCGCAAACATCATCAGGACAACGGAAACAACAACCGCAACGACCATAATCGGCAGGTGCGGTGTCATACCGACCGCAGTCAGTATGCTGTCCATCGAGAACACAAGATCGAGCAACAATATCTGTCCGATCACCATGGCGAATCCAGATGCTGTCACGGGTCCACTTTTTTCGCCGGCTTCGGGATCTACATTGTGATGAATTTCCGTGGTTGCCTTCCACACCAGGAACAGCCCACCGGCAATCAGGATCATATCGCGCCATGAAAACGCGTTTCCGAATGCAGTAAAGACCGGCGCCGTCAGCCCGACGATGACAAATATCAGACTTAGCAACGCCAATCTTAATATCAGAGCGGCACTGATGCCCACCATGCGCGCTCTCGGCCGCTGGGCCTCGGGCAGGCGGTTCGTCAGGATCGAAATGAAAATCAGGTTGTCGATACCAAGGACAACTTCCAACACGATCAACGTGGCGACCGCGGCCCAGGCTTCAGGGCTGGCCGCCAGTTGCGCTATATAATCCATGCCTGAGTTCCAGTCTGATCGTTGGGTTGTGGTGCTGGTGTTAGTCGGATGCCTCGACCGCATCCTCAAGGCGATCCGTCTCTTCTTCCAGGCGATCGATCATTTCCAGAAGGCGCGACTTGCTGTCGGCGCTTATCGTCTTCATCGCCTTTTCCGCACGCGGGTTGATGATATCACGGATCTCCGCCGACAAATCGCCGACGATTGCCTGGATCATCAGCGCACTCGGCACGATCTCTTCAACGCCGACATCATTATCGGTCACAGCATCTTCAAGCAGAGACTCATATAGCTTGAGCAACGGCGGCTCACCATGGCCACCCGCGATAAATGCCGTGTCCAGCAGGAGAGCCTGTTCGATACCGGGCAGGCTAGGATGCCCCGGGTCGGCCCATTTTCTCACCAGAGATTCAGACCTGCCGACGGCGTGAGCGCAGACATCCTCTCCAAGGCGGGCCCTTATCCGGGTAACGGCCGCCGCAAACTCTTTAGGATTTCTGAGTTTCATTCCCTTTTCCCCCGGTTACTACAATCGACTTCTTTTCTCGCCCGCTTTTATCTGCAAATACGTTGATTGGCTATTTTTCGGTATATTGCCGAGAGAAGGCCGGCGTCTTGATAAGAATAGAAAAATCAGAACTGGAAAGCCTCGCGGGCGCCGTCGATAATAAACTGAACAGCAAGCGCAGACAGAACCACCCCGAATATGCGCGTGAGCACATTAACCCCGGTCACGCCGACCCGGCCCAATATCTTCGCGCCGACTAATAGCACCCCGAGATTCAAAGCGAGAGCTGCCAGCATAGCCGCAATTACAGCCGCTTTACCGGACATGTCACTCCCCGCCTGACTCACCAATAACAATATGGACGCCATCGCGCCGGGCCCCGCAATCAAAGGTATCGCGAGCGGAAAGACTGCCACATCCGAGCGATGGGTCGCCTCCTCGACCTCTCCGGTGGTCGTTGTCCGCAGACCGGAATGGCGCGCAAACACCATCTCAACCGCCAGCAGCAGCAACAGGATGCCACCCGCTATTTTGAACGCCGGGAGCGATATTCCTAGCGCCTTGAGGAACTGTTCCCCGACAACGCCGAATACCAGCATAATGAGCCCCGCGATCAACGTGGCGCGTACAACGATACGACGTCTTTCCGCTGCCGATTCGTGCTGCGTGATCGACATAAGGATAGGCACGTTGCCCAACGGGTCGAAGATCACGAATAATGTCACGAATGCCGTCGAGGCGATTTCAAGCATAAACGTCAGTCGTTTCCGGCAGACGGAAACAGCCTGGTACCTATGCGCTGCCGGACGTCTTCCGATTCTCGGCTGACCGCATCGGCAAGCCTGCGGACCTGGTCTCGCAGCCCGTGCAGCTGGTCCAGCAATGGCAGGATAACGTCCAGTGCGTCCGCATCCAGTTCCAATTCGGTCCGGAATTCACGGATCAGTCGCACCCGCGCGACGTCGATTTCGCGGAAACGAAAACCGGCCTTCCCCTCTTCCGGCACAATCCAGCCGCGTTCAATCCAGAGATACAGGGTATCGCGGCGGATATCGGTAAACAGTCCGAGAACTTCTTGCTCTTCCATCATGTGACGTTCTCCATTCCGGCACGGGGGTCGTAAGCGTGGTCGGTTCCCCATTTTTCCATGAAGGTTTTCAGCTCGTCATCCGGCGTTTCGGGCAGGACGACGCGGAGCGTGACGATCTGATCACCGGTCGCGCCCGCCGCACCGCCGGGCAGTCCCTTCCCCCGCAGCCGTAATGTATTGCCGGTGTTTGAACCTGCCGGAATGGTCATCGCGACCTTGCCGGTCACCGTCGGCACGGTCACTTTTGCACCGAGTACCGCCTCGTATACGGCAACTGGCAGATCCATATGAACGTCTGTCCCCTGGCGCCGGAACAGCGGGTGCGGCGCGACATGCACTTCGACATAAGCATCACCATTCGCCCCGCCCCCGATTCCAGGCCCGCCTTTGCCGCGCAGCCGAAGTACCTGCGCGTCCCGCTGGCCGGCCGGGATCGTAATTTCGAGGGAATTGCCGTCCGGCATCGTAACGCGCTTTTTCGTGCCAGCGGCGGCTTCGAGAAACGATACTTCCATCGTGTAGCGCGCGTCCCCTCCCCGCATCCGGATATTTCCGCGCGCGCCGCCCGGGCCCGCGGCACCACCGGCCCGTTCACGGAAAAGATCGGCAAAGACGTCCCCGATATCGTCGAAACCGGCGGACGAAGAATAGGGCTGTTCCCCGCCGGCGCCCGCGTATTGGCGGTAATACTGCTTAGGAGTCTCGTTACCTTCCGCGTCGATCTCGCCGGCATCGAATTGGCGGCGCTTTTCAGGATCGGACAGGATATCGTTCGCGCGCTGGATATTCTTGAATGTCTCTTCCGCCGCAGCATCGCCGGGGTTGAGATCCGGATGATGCTTCTTCGCAAGCGCCCGGTAGGCCTTGCGAATGACTTCCGGCGTTGCGTCGCGGGCAATGCCGAGAACGGCATACAGGTCGGTTTTGTCAGCAGCCAAAATCTATTCCTCATCAAAGACGCGTTGCGGGATACACCTTCTTACGTGGCGATTATCGGTGGCTATATCCACCTGAGTTTCTTCAGCAGCCAGTATTCATTTCCCCGCCAGCCATAGTACCAGCAGGCATCAATCAGGGCGGGCGGAGTGGCTTTGCTCTTTGCAGATTGCGGGTTTGGTGGCTCGTTCACGCGCCAGCCTCCATTCCCCCCCTGAAAGAAATACAACGCGCCCCGGGGTCGGTGTGTGTAACGCAGGACAGCCATACACAATCGAGTCTCTCGCGTTTTCATCCCTATAATGCCCCGACGGTATCAAGGACCACGAGAAGAATCATGACCGGCGCGACCAGCCGGAGGAGCCAGTACCAGGTGACCCCGGCGGCAGTACCGGACAGCCCTGACGCAGACATAATTTCAGTCCGGCTCAGAACCCAGCCCGCATACACACAGACGAGAATGCCACCCAACGGCAGAAGATAGTTCGACACCCCGTGATTGACGAAATCGAAGACACTGCTGCCCGTTATCCGGACACCCGATAAAAGGCCGAAACTCAACGCCGACGGAATACCCAGAACGAAAGCTACACACCCCGTCAGTATCGCGGCACGGCGGCGCCCCAGGCGACTGCGGTGAAGGACGCTTGCGACCGGCACTTCAAGAAGCGACATCATGGAGGTCAGAGCAGCGGCGGTCAGCAGTCCGAAAAACATGATCCCGGCAATCCGGCCATAGGGCATGGCAAGGAATATCTGCGGCAGGGTGATGAAAGCAAGCTCCGGCCCGGCGGCGGGGTTCATCCCAAAGGCAAAGACGGCGGGGAATATTGCCAGCCCCGCGACCACCGCAAAGAGCGTATCGCCAATGGCAATCGTGGCGGCAGCGCGGGGAATTCGCGTGCCGGGGGCGATATAAGCGGAATAGGTGATGAACACCGCCATGCCGATGCCGAGGGAAAAGAAAGCCTGACCTATCGCCGCAACAATAACCCGGCCCTTCAGAACCGCATTCCAGTCGGGCAAAAACAGAAATTCCCATCCCTTTGCAGATCCCGGCAGGGTTGCGCTGTAAATCGCCAGAACGACGATCGACAACGCAAGAAGCGGCATCAGGATGCGGTTGGCCACCTCTATACCGCGGCGAATTCCACCCGCAACGATGATTACGGTCAGGGCCAGCATTGCGAACAACCAGCCCACAGGTGCGAGTGGATCCGCGATGAATTCCCGGTAATAGCCGCCATAGCCCTCGCTGGCGGCCTTCCATAAAGCCCCGCTGACAGCCCCGGTGAAATATTTCAACGACCACCCGGCGACAACCGCATAAAAGCTTAGAATGAGAACGCAGCCGAGCACCGCGACCCAGCCTGCATAGCGCCAGGGCGACCGCGGCATATCCCGGGCAAAAGCCGCCACCGCATCTGCAGCCCCCCGGCGGCCCAGCGCCATTTCGCCGATGACAATCGGCAATCCGACCAGCAGGACACTGAACCCGTAGACGATGAGAAAGGCACCGCCGCCATTTTCACCGGCGACATAGGAGAAGCGCCAGATATTGCCGATACCAACGGCCGAGCCAATCGTCGCCAGGACAAACCCGGTGCTGGAGCCCCATTGTTCCCGGGGTGATGGCGCTCGGTTTTCAGACACGTTAACTCCGGCTCATCCGACGGTTCGGAAAAGCACGATCAGTAAACTACCGGAACGATCTGTCCTTGATCGGAATCAACGCGAAAACCGAAAGATCCAGAGCCCCGGATCAGGGTCGGACAAGGGCGTAGTTGTAGACTTTCTTCACGCCGTCGCCTTCACCGAGCTTGGAGATAGCTTTCTTCAGTTCCTCGCGCGACCGCGCACGCCCCATCAGGTAAAGATTGCCGAAGGGGTCGCCAGTTACCCGGAAGTTCACGTCTGCGATACCGGCGGTACCGATAAGGCGCGCCATAGCCTTCGTCTCGAATGCAAGAACGTCCTTCCAGTCCATCATACGGCCGGCGGCGATGGCCTCGTCCTTCGCCTTGTCGGTCATATAGGTGACATGCCAGTAAAGCTTCTTCACGCCCTCGACGGCGCGCACACCTTTTTCAAACTTGCGGTATGTCTCGCCCTCGGCGAACAGGCCTGTAATCAACAGCCGCTGCTCGTAGATCTGGGTCGACGCCTTGATCGTGCCGAGATCGGCCATGACCTTGTTGACGTCAATGACGATCGCATTGTCGCGCGCGAGGTCAGAAGATGATCGCGCCTCGATCGCCCTGTCGATCAGGGTTTTCGGCCCAAGTAGGATATCGCTGAGCTGCGCCGATGCAGGCATGGCTGTAACAGTTGCAGAAAAAGCGATTGCGAGAACGGCGAAAACAGGACAACGCATGGAAGCACTCCGGACAATTGATACTGGAAGTAATATCGGCACGAATTGGGGCAATTTAAAGGCATTCCGTGAACATACAGATTCCCCGCTACTGAACGTCCCTGTCTATCAAAGGCAAAATCTCCGTCTCAGCCCTCGTAACGTCTTCCGCGAAATCGATTTCGACCCAGGGAGTGCCGGTGATGTCTTCAAAGCCGAAATCGGCGGGTGCAGCGAGGATCGCGTCGCGGATAACTTCTTCATATGGTGCATCCCGGACGCCGCGGGCGATATACTCCTCTGCGCGCCGGGTCAGGTTCTCCGCCATTGCGGGTGACCATTTGAAAAACCCGACGGATTCACCGCACCAGTCGAACGGGGCATCGACGATCTTCCGGAAATCCACCAGATCACTCTCCCCGCGTACACAGATTTTGACGGGTTCGTCGCCTTCCTCGAAATCGCGATCCACCAGCAGGCAATTCGCATGGGTCGAACCAGCCAGCTGGGCCATCAAACGCGGATCGTAAAGCACGTCGGCATCCATCAGGATTACAGGGCCGTCCGCGTCGATCATCGCCTCGCCGAGCACCGCCATGGTGATCACGCTTCCCTCTTCAAAGTCAGGGTTATGCACAAAGTCGATTTCACCCGGGAAGCTGGCGGCGGCTGCCTCCGCCTTCAGGTCAGCGGCGCGGTAGCCAGTGCCGATCACGACACTCTCGACGCCGATGCGGGCCAGGTTGGCAAGATGACGGGCCAGAAGCGATTTTCCACCGAATTCCAGCAGGGCCTTTGGCGGTTTATCATCAACCTCGCCGAGACGGTTTCCAACACCGGCGGCCAGGATACAGGCGCGTACAACACTCATAATTATCTTTCCCGGTTAACGATTTTGACCGGGTTGCTCCGGCAACATGTCGCCAGCCTAGATAAAAATATGGGAACTGTCATTGCCCGGAATTCTGGGGCATTCACGGGTCTACCCTGCCTCGCCGGAGCGGAATATTGTATGCAGTACCGTGGAACCCTACATAGAGGCCCACGGCGACCACATGCAGTCGGGTTGGAGAAAACGCTTTGCAGATCAGATCATTATTGTCCGGTGCCGCGCTTGGACTCGCCCTCATCGTGCCAGTGGCTGCGGCCAGCGCTCAGCCAACGGCGGCGGCAGACCCCCGCCCGCTGCGCCAAACGACTCCGCCCGAAGCCCTGATTGCAGATTTCAACGCAACGCTTCTCTCCGTTATGCGCAATTCCAAGGCGCTCAGATACGCAGGTCGCCGGGATGCTCTGCGCAACCAGCTTACAGATGTATACCATTTGCCTGTAATGGCGAGGATAGCCGTGGGCGCGCACTGGCGCAGACTGTCACCTGAGCAACAGGCAACCCTCGTCACCCATTTCAGTGCTCTTACACTCGCGACCTACGCTAACCGGTTCAGCGGCTGGTCGGGCGAAAAATTCGAGATGCGCGGCACCCAGCCGGTGCGCGACAAGACCGTCCTGGTCAAAACCGCCATCATCCGGCCGAACGATGCGCCGGTGGAGATCAATTACCTGATGCGCCGTTTCCAGGCAGGCTGGAAGGTAATCGATGTCTTCCTGAAAGAATCCTATTCGGAACTGGCAACCAAAAGGTCGGAATATTCGAGCATTCTCAGACGACAGGGGTTCGACGCATTGATCCGCCAGCTTGATGCCAAGGTCGCGCAATTTGCCAGCGCGCCGAATTGATATGAAAAAATTAGGGCTGCTTGCTGCAATCATCGGGCTCACCCTCTCCGGCGCTCCGGCCGGTGCAGACCAATCGGTATCGTTCGACGCAGAACGGATTGCACACCTCTCCGGCCTGACGCAGATCGACGGCCGCAAGGTTGATCCCGCCCGGCTGCGTGGCCGACCCGTCGTCGTGTCATTCTTTGCGAGCTGGTGCCCGCCCTGCAATGCCGAATTCGAGCATATGAAACTGCTTCATCTTGCCCACGCAGCAGACGGCCTGGAGATCATCGCCATCAACCTGTTCGAGGATTTCGCCGTCGACAAAACCAACGGGAAACGTCTCGACCGGTTCCTCGGCAGGCATACACCTGTCTTTCCGGTCGTCGCGGGTTCGGCCGAGACAGCAAAGCTGTTCGGTAATGTAAAACGCATCCCGACGGTATTCGTCTTTGATCGGCAGGGCCGTTCCCGGATGCATTTCATCCATGCCGAAGGGGCAAAGAAGACCAATCCCGGGCTATCCGAATTACGCCGTGCGGTGCGCGATGCCCTCGGTTTCGGAGCCGCCGGTCTGTTACAATCCTTGCCTGAGACGACGGGTTCTGTTTCTAATCCAGCACATTTCCTATATCTGGCAGAAAGCACACGCTGATGGCGACCAATGTCGAACCAGGCGCTTTATCCGGTAACAAGGGCGAAAACCCGCGTAAATCCGCACGTTTGAGGGCCCTGATCGAAGGCCCGGAGATGGGATTTCTGATGGAAGCGCATGACGGGCTTTCGGCTAAAATTGCCCAGGAAGCGGGATTCAACGCAGTCTGGGCATCAGGTCTTTCAATGTCGGCGGCGCTCGGCGTCCGCGATTCGAACGAAGCATCCTGGACCCAGGTTCTCGAAGTGCTCGAATTCATGGCCGACGCCACGACGATCCCCATCCTGATGGACGGCGATACCGGCTACGGCAATTTCAACAATGTCCGCCGTTTGGTCGCGAAACTGTGTCAGCGCGGCATCGCGGGTGCCTGCATTGAAGACAAGTTGTTCCCGAAAACCAATTCCTTTATCGGACACGGCCAGCCATTGGCCGATATGGAAGAATTCTGCGGCAAGATTAAAGCCGGCAAGGACAGCCAGACCGATCCCGACTTCGTGCTCGTCGCCCGGGTCGAAGCGCTGATTTCCGGCTGGGGGCTGGACGAAGCGCTCCGCCGCGCCCACGCTTATCAGGAAGCCGGTGCAGATGCCGTGCTGATCCATTCGAAACAGACCAACGCCGCCGAAATCATGTCTTTCATGCGCGAATGGGACGACAGTTGCCCCGTCGTGATCGTACCGACAACCTATTACGGCACACCGACGGATCAATTCCGCGCCGCCGGAGTCAATGCCGTTATCTGGGCCAATCATTCGGTACGCGCCTCCATCAGTGCCATGCGCGATGCCGCCAAAATGATTTTCGAAGAAGAAAGCGTCGTCGGCCTGGAAGACCGGATCGCGACCGTCAAAGACATTTTCCATCTTGCCGGTAATGCCGAGCTGAAGGACGCAGAAGACCGTTACCTGCCGGTCGATAACGAAGCGCCACGCGCCATTGTCCTGGCGGCGACCCGCGGTAGCGCGCTTGGCCCGCTGACCGAGGACAGGCCTAAATGCATGATCGAAATCCAGGGCCAGCCATTACTGCGGCGACTTACCCGCACATTACGCCAGACCGGCATTCGCGATGTGGCCGTGGTGCGGGGCTATGCGAAAGACGCCGTCGACCTGCCGAACCTCACCTATATCGACAATGATGACTATGAAACCACCGGTGAAGCAGCCTCGCTGGCCACCGCGATGGACCGGCTGACCGGCGATACCGTCATTGCCTATGGCGACATAATGTTCCGGCGCTACATCCTTGATGCGCTGCTCGATGTTGAAGGCGATATCGTCCTTGCGGTAGATGGCATGTGGCGAGAACGCACCGACAGGTCGGAGAGTTCGGGCCGTGACCTCGTTAAGTGCTCCCGCGCTTTCTCCCCGAGTTTCATCGAAGACGATCCCGTGCTGTTCGAAAGCATCATCACGGACATGAAAGACGCCGACGAAAATACCGGCGAATGGATCGGTATTGCCCGGCTCAACGCCCGGGGATCCGAGCTGATCCGCGCCGAACTTGAAGCAATGCGCAGCGATGGCACCCTGCAATCGGCCGATCTCGCGACGCTGTTTGCGCGGCTGGCGGCGGGCGGAAATGCGCCCCGCGTGCACTACGTGGCTGGTCACTGGCTTGACGTCAACGACGCCTTCGATCTCGCCCGCGCGCGGGATTTTCTGTAAATTCCCGGAACGTTCATCACCATTCCCGTACAGGCGGGCAACCCGGACGATGAACTTCCCGCGAGTGCGGGAATGACACCAGTGTGGATATAAAACATGATCAAAGCCGACGATTTCCTGATGCCTGCCCGCGATGCCGGATATGATTTTTTCACCGGCGTCCCGTGCTCGTTCCTCACCGAGATCATCAACCGCGTTATTTCCGACACCTCGCTTGATTATGTCGGTGCCGCCAGCGAAGGCGAAGCGGTCGCGATTGCGTCAGGCGCCTGGCTGGCCGGGCGAAAAACCGTCGTGATGTGCCAGAATTCCGGTCTCGGCAACACGGTGAACCCGATCACCTCGCTGAACCATCCCTTTCGTATTCCAACCATGATGATCGTCACCTGGCGCGGACAACCCGGCATCACGGATGAGCCACAACATGAACTGATGGGCCCGATAACCCCGGAATTACTGGATACCATGCGTATACCGCACAACGTATTCCCCCAGACGGAAGGCGACATAGCAGGCGCCCTCGCCCAGGCTCAACATACCATGGACGAGAGCGACCTGCCCTTTGCCTTCATTATGTCCAAAGGCTCGGTCGCGCCCGAGAAGCTTGACGAAACGCCGCGCGTTCTGCCGCCGCGCGGAACTCTCACGGATTATTCAGAGGGCGGAGAACGCCCGACGCGTTTTCAGGCGCTGGAATGCCACCTGGCACATGTGCCGGACAGTGCGGGCGTTATCGCTTCTACCGGCAAGTCGGGCCGTGAACTGTTCACCCTCGACGACCGCGACCAGCATCTCTATCAGGTCGGCTCGATGGGTTGTGCAAGCGGCATGGCGCTGGGCATCGCGTTGAATTCCGACCGCAAGGTATTCGCGCTCGACGGCGATGGCGCCCTGCTGATGAAAATGGGCGCACTGGCCACGGTTGGCGCTTACCGGCCGAAAAACATGATCCACGTAGTGCTCGATAACGGCGTACACGATTCCACCGGTGGCCAGTCCACGGTCTCCGCATCAGTTGAATTTGCCGAAATCGCAGTATCATCGGGGTACGTGACAGCGGCCAAATGCGATTCCGTCACCGGGTTGGTAAAGGCCTATACTGCCGCTCTGGCATCGGACGGCCCTCACCTGGTCCATATGCGCATCCAACCGGGCTCTCTGAAAGAGCTCGGACGCCCGACCGTAAAACCACCGGAAGTAGCGCGACGGTTTCGGGATTTCCTGGCGGGATAAACACCCGTTGACTTGCCTTCAGGTCGGCGCGAGAAATCTACAAACAGGGAGAACGAAACATGGCCAAGATCACGCTGTACTGCTTTCCGCAATCAACTTGCAGCCAGAAAGTGCGTCTTGCGCTCTGGGAGAAAGGTATTCCGTTCGAGGAGCGCCATGTCGACCATAAAAACCGGGAGCATCTGAGCGACTGGTACCTGAAACTAAACCCCAACGGGGTGGTACCGACCCTGACAGACGGGGATGACGTAATCATCGATTCCTCGGTGATCCTCGAATACCTCGAAGATGTTTATACGGATCACGGCATGTCGCCCGACAACCCGGTCAAGCGGGCTCATATGCGAAAATGGCTGCGCTATCTCGAAGAAGTGCCGACCCCGGCGATCCGCGTGCCGTCTTTCAACAAGCACCTTGCCAAGCGCTATGAAAACATGGCGGATGACGCCTACCAGCAGATGGCGGAAGCACACCCGGTCCGGAAACATTTCTACCAGCGCATGAACAAGACCGGTTTCAGCGCCGAGGAAACCGCCGAAGCAATCGACCGGCTGGACAGCGCCGCCCAGCGCGTAGCGGACGCCCTGGAAGCCCATGGCAAGGACTGGATCATGGGCGAGATGCTGACCATCGTTGACCCAGCCTACATGCCGACGGTCGACCGCATGATCGACCTCGGCCTCGGCGACATGATTTTCGACCGCCCAGCCCTCAAAGCCTGGTACGAGCGTTACGCGCAACGCCCTGCTTTCCAAAAAACCTTTTACGAAGGCGCCCGGTTGACCGATATCTTCGGCAAGGATGCAGCATAGGCTTTTCTCTCTATCCCGTCGTTTGACGCCATTGCAAAAGCGCGGCGTTGCTGACAATGGGAACTGCCCCGCAGCGCGTTCCGCCTTCGCGGGAATAACGATTGCGAACCAATGGGAAACAATCGATGACGAAAAAAATCGGCATAATCGGCGTCGGCCGCATGGGGTTCGCTATGGCGCAGAACCTCATTGCCGCCGGATACACCGTCACCGGCTATCGTCGCAGCGCGATGGACGCGTTTGTCACCGCCGGCGGCATTGCCGCTGTCTCTCCGGCGGAGGTCGTCGCGGCATCGGATATCGTTTTCACCTGCCTCCCGGATAACAACGCGGTTCACGATGCACTGGTACGCCCCGACGGCATTCTGCAGGCCCTCAAACCCGGGCAAATCGTCGTTGAGACCACATCCCTGCCCCCAGAGGACAAGCGGGCTCATGCCAAGGCAATCGCCAGAGCCGGGGGCGTTATGCTGGATTGTCCCGTCAGCGGGACACCGGGAATGCTTAAAGCAGGCCGCGGTGCATTTTTCGTGTCGGGCGATCGCGCCACCGCCAACAGCATCAACGATGTACTGGAAACAATCTGCCCCCGCGCAACATGGGTCGGAGATATCGGTGCCGGTGCGGCAACGAAATCCGTCGCCACCGCTCTCGTCGCGATCCATAACCTCGCCGCCGCCGAAGGGCTTGCCATCGCCGCCCGAGAAGGTGGCGACATCGCGGCGGTATATGACGCGATCTCGGGCAGCCCCGCATCTTCCGCCATGTTCGAGATGCGCGGCGCGCTGATGGCAAAGCGGGATTACACATCCGGCGGAGGCTCGCTTGAAGGATACCTGCGGGGTCTTTCACGGGTGCACGACACCTCCGGTCCTCAAGGCGCGACGCCACTGCTCGATGTCACGCGGGCCTGGTACGAGGCCGCCGTCGATGCGGGGCACACCGGACAGGATCAGGCCTGCGTTTTCGAGCACCTGATCAACAGCAAATAAAAACCCCGCCCGCGTTTCCGCGGACGGGGTTGTCTCTCACCCCCGAAGGGAGAAGCGGTTACTTGTAACCGAGTGCTGCCTTGGCGTGGGCAACCACCTTGGGGTCTGTATTGAACAGAGCCTCTGCGCTCTTCTGAAGTGACGCACCCGTTGCCGGGTGGAGCGGCAAATCGCTCTTGGCCATGTCCGCCGCGAACCCCGGATCAGCAATCGCCTTGGTAAAAGCCACCCGCATTTCCTCGACACGTGCCTGCGGCACGCCCGCCGGAAACCAAATCGCCCGCCCCATAAGCTCGGACGATGCTGCCAGTTTCATCGCCTGACGATCCAGCTCGGTCTTGCCCTGCTTCCACATCATCGGCACGTTGCCGAGGGCGGGGTCTGGTTCCAGCCCGGTCTGCATCACGTATTTGACCTGGCCGGTTTTACCCCAGTCCGGGCGCATGGAATTCCAGGACTTGTAGCTCAGCGCAAATGCGTGGATTTCGCCCGATTCAATCGCTTTGAACAGCGGGCGCGAACCACGATAACCCTTCACGATCTTGAACTTGGTGCCGAGCATCTTGTTCGCCATCGTCGGTGTCATGAAGGTTTCCGAGCTGGTGCCGGTCGCTCCCATGACGATTTCTTTTTGGGACATCTGGGCCCACGTTGTCGCCGGTGCCTTGTGCCACACGCCGACGGCGCTGCCGGCGGTCGCGATACGGCCAACCCATTGCCACTTGGAAACATCGAACTTGATGCCCTTCGGGTTCAGCACGAAATAGACCGGCACGTTCTGCTGCACCATGCTCATTACCGTGCCGTCCTTCGGTGCTGCGTTCGATACGAATGCCGCGACCTGGCGTCCGCCGCCGCGCGGATTGAACTGCGGCACAATGGTCGGGTTGCCGGCCAGGTATTTTTGCAGATAGGGAATAAGCCCGCGTGCATAGACGCTATAGGTGCCACCCTGCCCCGAGCCTACCTGGAACTGGATCGTCTTGCCTTTATAGAACGGATCGGCTGCTGCTGCCGGTCCGGCAGCGAACAGGGTCGTACCCAGCGCGGCCGCGGCCAACGCTGTTGCGATATTTGTTCTCATGATTCCTCACCTTTTTTCGGCAAATGCGAAACTCTGTCCGCATTGCGATGTCCGAAACGGCGGCGTTTCCTGTTTATGGTCTTACTTTACGCCATTTCGTTACATCAATTATGGCACGACCGGCAAAACCGATCACCCCCGGCGCAAACTCAGTCTTCCAGAACCTCTGCAGCCCGTAATTTAAGCTCCCGGCGCAGCACCTTGTTTGCAGCATTGCGCGGCAGCACATCAAGGAACACGTAGTCCCGCGGGCGCTTGTAATTCGCGAGCGTGGAGTCCTGACACCACGCATCCAGAGCCGCGGCATCGGCCCCTTTTGCCACCACGCAGGCGACCACGCGCTCGGTCCATTGATCGTCGGGCATGCCGATAATGGCAGCTTCGGTGACGGCCTCGTGCTGCATCAGAACGGCCTCGACTTCTTCCGGATGGATGTTCTCACCGCCCGACACCACCATGTCGTCAACCCGCCCGCGCAGGTCGAGGTCTCCATCCACGCGACAGGCGACAATATCGCCGGTCCGGTACCAGCCATCCGCCAGCTTTTCCGCGGTGGCATCGGGCCGGTTGAGATATCCGAGAAACGTTGCATCCGCCGTCGCATCGACCAGCAATTCGCCTTCCTCGCCAATCTCGCAGATATCTTCTACGGAACCGCCAATCCGCCCGACGCGGATATTTGAATAGAAACCGGGCCGGTAGCGGGTCGGCCAACCTACCGGGTCAGGCAGGTAGAGCGCGTTCATCGTTTCCGTCGTTCCATAGATGTTGGTCATGCGGGCGGCTGAAAACGCGGCATCGACCCTTTCAAGTAACGGGCCCGGCATCGCCGCCCCCGCATAGGCCAGGGTTTCGACCGATCCTACATCGACGGGATCGAACCCCGGCACGGCGAGCAAAGCGTGAAAATGCGCCGGCGCACCGAAAAGGTAGGTAATCGCATTATCGCGGATCACAGCATGCGCCGCGACCGGGTCGAAGGCGGAATGAACATAGTAGGTACCGTTCATCGACAGGGTGGCCACAAAACAGGCATGAAAACCAACGGCGTGGAACAGGGGCATCAGCCCAAGCGCCCGATTGTGGGTGCCATGACGCAAACCGCATTGCACGGGAACGAATAATACGCGCCCGTCGCTTGCCCCGTGCGGGATCATCACCCCCTTCGGTAACCCGGTCGTGCCGGACGTATACATCACGAAGGCCAACGCATCCGCGGCCGGGGCCTGCCATGGGGCCAGGCTGTCCGCTGCGCCTCGGCAGGCTTCGAGATCCCGTGTATCGCCCACGGTCCCGCCGAACGTGAATACCGGCGCAGCTGACGGCAGTGCACCGCGTGCAGCCGTGATAATCGTCTCATCGGCCAGACAGACCAGACCGGTAATCTCTCCATCCCCGATCAGCGCCGCGGCCTCATCCGGTTTCAGACGCGGATTGATCATGCAGACCACCGCCCCCAGCCGATGCAGGGCAAGAATAGCGATCGCGTGTTCCAATACATTCGGCAACATCGTGGCGACCCGGTTGCCATCGGCAATGCCCGCTATGGCGAATCCAGCCGCCATGGCCTCCACCTCGGCGATCAGTTCAGAGAACGTCAACCGCCGATCGGTCCGGTCGTCTACTATAGCCGGATGATCCGGCGTCCGCGCGGCGGCCAGCCGTACGTGATCCCAGACGGTCTGCATCTTATCCGTTATCCTCCCGCTCATCAGCGCTCTTTGGCGCTTATTGGCTTTCCTGGATCGCCATTATAGTCAGCTCCAGTACACTGGCGTAACCGTTTGCCGAAAGGTGACTAAGGCGTCTCGTCGGTGTGGCGCGGATCGAGCTCGCCGGAAAAAGACCCGGCACGCGACATCGGCACGAATGGTGCCTGTTCCTCGAGCGGCACTGGCGGTCGCCGAGTCTGGCGCCATATCCCGAAAGCGCATAACAGCAGAAATACAGCCGCGATAAACGAAAACAGCGCACTGGGAGACGTTAGGCCGATAACCCAGCCGCACAAAACGGGTCCCGCAACGGCGCCGATTGCATATACAAGCAAAAGCCGTGCGCTCAGCGAGACGATTCCGTCCATATCTGCGTGATCATTCGCATGTGAAACGGACAACGCGTAAACAGTGAACGACAACCCGCCATACAACACGCCCACACCAAAGAGCGCCATCGTCCACTGCCGTTCACCGGCATATGTCGCGGCGGCCGCGACGATGGCCGTCAGCGCGCATATCACCAGAATAAGTGATCGCCTATCCCAGCGATCCGATATCCAGCCGATGGGCCACTGAAGTGCCAGGCCGCCGAACACGGTCAGGGCCATGAACAACGCCGTCCCGTTCTCGGAGAAACCCGCATCAAGCGTAAAGACGGGGGTCAACGCCCAGAACGCGCCTTGGGCGACCCCTATTCCGCCGCAGGCGATCAGCGCAAGCGGTGACAGGCGCCATAAAGCACCGAGCCGGATCGGTTTTGACACGCCGAACTCAGGTGGAGAAATGCTCGCGAGTGAAATGGGCACCGCCGCGAGGGAAATCAGCATCGACGTCGCCGCAAACAAAGCAAACGACTTTGAATCGGTCGTCAGCAACAGCAACTGACCGAAACCAAGAGCGCCAAGATTGACCATCATATAGATCGCGAATATCCGTCCACGCGAGTCGCTACTCGCTTTCCCGTTCAACCAGCTCTCGATCGTCATATAGAGCCCGGCCAGACAGAAACCGACGATCATCCGCAAAACGCCCCACGTCATCGGATCAACCTGGAGCATATGGGCGAGCGTCGCCGCCGACGCTATCGCCGTCAGTGCCGCATAGGTCCGAATATGACCAACACCGTAGATCAGCCTCGGGCAATACAAACAGCCGCCAAGAAACCCGAGGTAATAAGCCCCCATGACGGCGCCGACGACCGAAGGCGCAAAGCCTTCACCCGCCGCCCTGATCGCAATAAGAGTGTTGTATAACCCGCTACCGAGAAACAAAAATGCGGTGCCCGAGAGCAACGCAGAAACTGCGAGAATTGCCGGAGGCATTCGTGCCGTATCCTTAGATCATAATGCTATCCGTCAGTTGGAATCCAACTCGAATACGCTGGAGGGAAAATAGCCTGTGCCCGCTCAACCGCATACGTCAAAATGCTCCAACAACAGTCTCGTGGTTAAGAATCCCTAAATCCTTGGCGTTTATCATGTCGACTACCGCGCAATAACCGTCAGGCCGGATGTCCCGGCACCTCGGATCACAGGCATATTAAAAATGAACGCACTCGCCCCCGCCTCAGACACCGCCTCAGACACCGCCACACCGGTTTCAAATGACCCTTTCGACCAGGCATTTGCCGCAATGGACGATATCGAAGCCGGTACCAGCGGTCTCGAAGAGGACATCAAGGCAGTCGCCAATGTCGCCGACCAGGTGCAGGCCATTGCCAAGCAGACCAACCTGCTTGCGCTCAATGCAACGATCGAAGCCGCCCGCGCCGGCGATGCCGGCAAAGGCTTTGCGGTCGTCGCCTCCGAAGTGAAACAGCTTTCCGACGAAACGCGCAAGGCAACCGACCAGATCGGCGCGACATTGAAATCACTGCATGCCAAGCTGGGCCAGTTCGTCGCCCAGACCGAAGCGGCCCGGCAATCAATCGACCGGGCACGCAATCAGGCGAAGGTCGTCGTCGATAACACGCCCGCTCCCGAAATGGCACCTGCACCCGCTCCCACGCCGACACCAGTCCCTGCAGCATCAATCCCGGCAGCACAGGCCGCGCCCCCTGCTCCAGCCCCGACTGCGGCACCAGCGACACCTGTAAAGGCCACCGAGAATGCCGGTTCGATCAGCAAGGAAGATATAGACCTCGTACAACACAGCTTTATGCGAATCGAGCCCCTGTCCATGGTCGTCGGCCGGACGTTCTATGAACGCCTGTTCGAAACCAACCCTGAAATCAAACCATTGTTCAAAGGCGACTTGGAATCCCAGGGCGAACAGCTGATGGATATGATCGGCACTGCTGTCGCCGGACTCGATGACCTGGAAAAGCTCATTCCCATTCTCCAGGAACTGGGTGCACGCCATCGCAAATACGGTGTCGAAGTCTCTCATTACGGCGCTGTTGCCGAAGCCCTGATCTGGACTCTCGAACAGGGCCTGGCCGACGCGTTTACGCCCGACATCCGGGCGGCCTGGGTCAACGTCTACGGTGTTCTCGCGGAAACCATGATCACCGCACCCGACGCCTGAAGACCGGCGTCAGCCGACCCGGTGAAATCCGGGTTCGAACAAGTGTATCCGCTCATAACCGGTTTCGGTGATCAGCAGGCATTCGCCCGTCTGCACCCCTGCGGTGCCATCCACGGTGGTCACGTTGGGTTGCACGACGACCAGCATCCCCGCCTCCAGCGTCATGTCCGGAATTTTACCCGCAGGGCGGCTGGCCGAGCCAATCACCGGCGGCAGATATCCTCCGCCATAGCCATGCATCAGGTCGTCGCAGGTCGTGAAACCGCCATCTTCAATAACCCGCGATGCGGCGACGATATCGCCAACCTGTGTGCCCGCTTTCAGCACCTCGCAGATTGACTGATAAACGGCCATCGCCGTGTCATGCAGATCGCGATAGAGCTGTGTCGGGTCGGCCTCTACCGTAAAACTGCGTAGGATCTGACCCGAATAGCCGCGAAATGCGCCCGAGATTTCACAGAACACGACATCTCCCGCCGCGATTTTGCGGTTCGACGGAATTTGCCGCGGTACCCGGCAGTCGGGTTCGGCCATCGGGGTGGATCCGAAAAAATGTATGCCCGTCTCTCCCCCCGCCGGAACCCAGGCGCGTTCACAGATATCGCACAGGTCGCGTTCGGTCAGTCCCGGGGCCAGGTTTTCTGCAACGCCAGCCATGGCGCGATCCGAATACCACGCACCGATCCGCATCCAGCTAATCTCTTCGGCCGACTTCACCAGGCGAAGCCGGGTAAAGGCGCGGTTCAGATCAACCACATCGGCAAACGCCGCCTGTAACTTCGCCGCGCCGCCAAGCCCCAGAGGACCGATCACACCGATACGGTCATTCGCGGTCGCCCCGCGCGACCTGAAATCTTCAATGACCGTGGCAATGGTATCTTCCCCACCCCACTTTACCGTGCATCCGGTGGCCCCCGCCTCGGCCTGCGGTACATGGTTATGAAACTGGACAAACAGGTTCGGCGTCCCCCAGGGCGTGACCGTCAACGCGGCCTCCGACGTGGTCGGCCAGTGTGTCAGCCACGGAATGGCGGCCCCGTTCCATTGCGCGCCATAGACCAGAAGGTGGCGTACCCCCGCTTCGTCCATAAGACGGTCGATGGCGGTATAGCGCCGCGTGATCTCCGCGTCCGAAAACCGCGGCCAGTCGGCCTCGGTCAGCGCGGCGAGATGATCCGGCAAGGCGTTCGGCATCATCGGGCGGTCATCCCCATCTCGGCGCGCATCTCGGCAACGGCGGCAAGTGCTGCGCGCATGTCGTCCGGGAAAACCTGTCCGATACAGCCGATGCGAAACGAGTCCGCCTGGGTCAGCTTGCCTGGATAAATCGTAAAGCCCCGATGTTGCAGCCCGTCATAGAACTGCCGGAAATCGAACGCAGGATCATCCGGGGTATGGAAGGTCACAATGATCGGCGCCTGAAGATTATGAGACAGGTAGGTCCGGAACCCCATTGCCGTCATGCCGTCCACCAGGATTGAGCAGTTTTCGCTGTAGCGCGCATTCCGGGCAGCAACGCCGCCTTCGTCATGCAGTTGGTCCAGCGCGGCGGCCAGTGCGGCAACAACATGGGTCGGCGGCGTGAACCGCCATTCACCGGATTTCTCGAATCCCGCCGCCTGGGCATGAAGATCGAGCACCATTGACGGCGCGTTCCCTTCGGATGCCGCCAGTACCTCGTTGCGGGCGACGACAAACGCTATCCCCGGCACCCCTTCAAGACACTTGTTGGAGGACGAAATCACCACATCGACCGGGGTTGCTTTCACGTCGATCGGAATCGCGCCGAATGAGCTCATCGCGTCCACCATCAGCGACCGCCCCCGCGCGGCAACAACCTCGGCTATCTCCGCAAGCGGGTTCAGAATACCGGACGTGGTCTCGCAATGGACCATGACGACATGGGTGATGCTGTCATCCGCCGCCAGCCGACGGTCAACATCCGCCGGATCGGGCGGCGTGTCCTCACCGGTCTCGTATATCTCGACTTTGCGGCCGAGAATTTCGCAGATCGCCGCGATCCGATGACAATAGGCGCCATTCGCAAGCACCAGAACGTGCCCCACTGGCGGAACGAACGTCGCCATCGCCGCTTCAAGACCGTAGGTTCCGCTGCCCTGCAGCAGGACACAGCTATGCGTATCAACACCGCCGGCAATCTCGGTAATGCCGTCACGCACACGCCGGGTCAGGGCGATAAACGCCGGGTCGCGCGACCCCCAGTCCTGCAGCATCGCATTACGGGTTGCATCCGACGTGGTGAGCGGCCCCGGGGTAAGGAGAAGTTGTTTTCGATCAGCCATACTGTCCTGTTTAGAACAAATCGGACTTCTTGCGGAAAATTATCAACAACAAAGCAAAGTGGGACATATCCCACGATTGACTGAAATAAAAATCTTGGGATAGAATTTACAGAAGCGGGACAGAGGGAGTGTGGCACCATGGAACACGCAGAACTCATTGCACGGATAGAAGCGTATTGTCGGCGGGCCGAAATTGCGGAATCCACATTCGGCCGCCGCGCGGTCAATGACGGTAAATTCGTCGGCCGCCTTCGCGAGGGGAAACGCGTCACGACGCGAACCGTTTCCCGGATCGAAACATTCCTGGACGCGGACCACCCTGAACCGGATGAAACCGAAATGTACGACCCGCGGATAAAAACCGCGAAGGCGACGGTTCAAAAGGTCACACCATCACCGGAAGTCGAGAACACCAGCCATTTCCGGTTCTACGACAACCGGCAGAAATACCTCATGTTCGTAAATACGTGTTCCGAAAAGTGGGCGGTCGCGGACAGGGTCGGACAGGAACTCAACCGCCTGCAGGTGCGCCCGCCGGCATTGCGGGTTTTCGATGCCGGTATGGGGGACGGTACCGTGCTGACCCGCGTGATGCGCCACATGCACAAGCTCTACCCCACCGTTCCATTCTACATAGTCGGCAAGGAAATAAGCCTCGAAGACGTGCGGCTGACTCTGGAGAAGCTGCCCGACCGCTTCAACGAGCATCCGGCGATGGTGGTGGTGATCACCAACATGTTCTACGCCGAAGCGCCGTCGCTGATGCCGCGGGCGCCTGAAAATGTAGCCCGCCTGAACTGGCGGGAAGTCGCGCTGGACGGCAACTCCGCCCACGAATTCGAGGAACAGATCGCAGCGCTCGAGCCTGAAATCGCCGATGGCTGGCAGGTACGCACCAGCGAAAAGACCGGCAATCCCCTCTATGTGCGCCCATCCGTGACGATCCTGTATCGCGGCGATCACAAAATGCTGCTCGACAACATCATCCCGCGCCCGGGGCTCGCGATGAATGACTACAACCTGATCATCGCCTCGCAGCCGTTCCGCCTGCGCGCGTCGCTCGAACTCAAGGTCAAGCGTGTACTTGCGCCACTCGCGCGCGCATTGGCGCCGGGCGGCCGGATGCTGACCATCCATTCGCATGGCAGCGACCCCGGGCTCGACATCATCCAGCGGGTCTGGCCCGACGAAAACCCGTTCCATCACAACCGTCAGGTCCTGCTCCACGCCCTGAAAAAGGAACTCGGCCGCGACGGGCGCGACCTGAATTTCACCGCGGCCGCCGACAAGCGCGCCCTTTTCCGATACGTAATGCATACGCTCCCCAATGAAATCGGGTCTTCGATCGGCACCTCGACATTGATGGCCGCCTGGAATGCCGCTGTGTACGTGTCCCAGATAGAGGACGAACGCCTGGAGGCGGCAATGGCGGATAACCGGTACCTGGAGGCCACGAGCGATGTCCTCCGCGAATATAACGGACTTTGGTTCAACGACGAATCCTTCGTTGTCTCCCGGCGGCGCGACTGATGAGCAATTTGTCGGACGCCATCGCCGGACGTCGTTTCGCGATTACGGCAGAGATCACCCCGCCCCTGTCGGCAGACCCCGCCGACCTGTTATCCAAGGCATCCGTGCTTAAAGGCCATGTCGATGCCGCGAACGTTACCGACGGCGCCAGCGCACGCGCACATATGTCGAGCGTGGTCGCCGCCGGTCTGCTGCTCCAGAACGGGATCGAACCGGTACTGCAGTTCACCTGCCGCGACCGCAACCGGATCGCCCTGCAGTCCGACCTGCTGGGTGGTGCTGCGCTCGGTATAGAGAACCTGTTGATTCTGCGCGGTGACGACCCCTCCGCCGGGGATCAGCCGGAGGCAAAGCCCGTCTTCGACTATGAAAGCCGCGACCTGATGGAATGCGCCAGACAGATGCGCGACGACGGCATCCTGCCATCGGGCCGGGAAATCAAATCCCGGCCAAAGCTGTTTATCGGCGGCGCCGACACACCGATGGACCCGGCAGACGAACGCTGGAAGCCGGATGGCCTGCTGGCCAAGATCGACGCCGGCGCCGGATTTTTTCAGACCCAGTTCTGCTTCGATGTCGACATGGTACGCAACTACGCCGCCGGGCTGGTCGATCACGGGATTTCGGAACGTGCCGGTGTATTGATCGGCATCGGCCCACTTGCATCGGCGCGGTCCGCACGCTGGATGCGGGAGAACCTGTGGGGCACCACAATTCCCGATGCCCTGATAGACCGCCTCGACGCTGCAGAGGACGCAAAAGCGGAAGGAACCGCCATCTGTGCCGAGCTTATTGCCGCCTATGCCGGGATCGACGGCATTGCAGGCGTTCACCTGATGGCGCCGCTGGGTGTTGACGCCGTACCCCTCGCCATTGAACAATCCGGCGTGCGCGCCTAGTACCCGGGAGTTTTCCATGTCCACAAAACCGTTTTTCCACGCCGATCAGGTCGGAAGTCTTCTCCGCCCTCAAAACCTGCTCGACGCGCGGCTGGAGTGGAAGGCGGGCAAAATTTCCCGGGCAGATCTGCGTGAGATCGAAGACACAGCAATCGCTGCCTGCGTAAAAATGCAGGAGGACTTGGGCCTCGACGCCGTTACCGACGGCGAATTCCGGCGCGAAAACTGGTGGATCGATTTTATCTCCGCCATCGACGGTATCGAGATCAGCGACCCGGACACCGACAACGCCTTTCAGCAGAACCCCGAACATGGCGGCAATTACGTGCCGAAGAACGTGCTGACGACCGGCAAAATCGGCGGCGGCGGCACGATTTCGATCGACGATTTCGACTATCTCAACCGCTGTACGTCAAAGACCGCGAAGGTCATGATCCCGTCCCCCAGCCGCATTCATTTTCACGGCGGGCGCAAAGCCGTAAGCGAAGACATCTATCCGTCGATGGACGACTTCTGGTCTGATATCGCCGCACTGTACCAGGCGGAGATCGCCGCGCTCGAAGATCATGGCTGTCAGTACATCCAGATCGACGATCCGGTCCTGACCTATTTCCTGGACGCCCACCTGCGCGCCAACACCGCGAGTATCGGCGAAGACCCCGACAAGCTGCTCGGCCTGTATGGCGACGTCATAAACGCCTGTATTTCAAAACGCCGGGCCGACACGCAAATATCGATCCACTTGTGCCGCGGCAATGCACAGAGCCAGTGGATCGCCGAGGGCAGCTATGACGCGATGGCCGCAGAGCTGTTCCCGCGCGTCAACGTGGATGCCTGGTTCCTTGAATATGACGACAAACGATCCGGTGGGTTCGAACCGTTGCGCTTCATGCCTGACGGCACAAATGTCGTACTCGGCCTGATCACCACCAAGACCGGCAAGATGGAAGACCCGGATGAAATCCGGTCTCGCATAGACGAGGCCGCAAAGGTGGTGCCGCTCGAAAACCTGGGCCTCAGCCCCCAATGCGGCTTCGCTTCAATCGATATTGGCAACAAGATCGCCTTCGACGAACAATCAGCCAAACTTGGTATGATGCTGAAAATCGCCGAAGACGTATGGGGCTGAGCCGCCGGCTGGACGGCTCAGCGAACCAGGGCCTGCTGTAGGATTTCGCCAGCTTCAGATGAGAGGCTTCGCCATAAGCTTCGAGAAGCCCGTGAGATTCATCGGTAAATTCTCCTTCGAATTCGGCGAGAACCGTGTTCAGCGGCGTCCAAAGACCGTCGATGAGCTCCTGAACCTTACGGTCATTCGTGCTCTCTTCTGTGGTCCGGCTCTTCTTGTCCGCACGCGCGTATTTCAGCAGGTCGGTGACGGTCTTGTTCACCCCGCCGAGACCACCCAACGGGCGCGCCATGGTCTGCTCGGCGACAATCGGGGTCACTATTTCGAAGCTGACAGCAAGCGCCACGTTGCCGGCCATCGCTGCTTTTAAAGGCGGAAGAGCGGCGGAATTCTGGGGCACAGAAAAATGTTTGGGCTCTTACTTTCCCACGGCCAACGATGAGGTGTCGGCTGGCTTTACGCTATTTTTGCGGAGCAAAATTCGATGCGCCCTAACCCACTGAAAACAAACAAATCTACATGTTGGCATGGTTCTTGCTTTTATCTCCATACGGTTCGAACGGGTTAGCAGTCGTTCGTTAGTAACAGTAGTTGTACAGGAGCTAATCCATGACGTTTTGTCATACCCTCAAATCCACCGCTATCGGCGCCATACTGGCGGGCATCGCCTGCGGACCGGCGCTTGCCGGCACCGTGACGCTGGAAAACACCTTTGCACTCGCCAATCAGTTGGCCGATCCCCGGAGCAATTTCCATCCGCAGGGCCTAGGATATGACACCGCGACCAACGAGCTGCTGTACATGCAGCAGTCGAGCCGGACCATTTTCAGATCCGACCTCAGCGGCAATATCACAGGATCACTCGGCATAACACTGAACCACACGACGTCGGTCGCCGGAGACGGCGCCAATTATTATGTCAGTGATTATACCAGCAATACCAGCGGTCCGGACCTTTTCAGGGTCGACAAGACCACTGGCGTTCCCACCAACATGTCAACAGATGTCGCGGGATATGGCGGCTCCCCGATCGATGTCCGCGACGGTAATCTGTATCGCACGAATCTCAGCACAACATACGGCTGGGCCAATCTGAACCAGATCCGCATATCCGCTGTTGCCACTCCGGATGCCGGCGTGCAGACGGTCACCCTGGCCACCGGTGCCGGTATCGGCGATATCGCGGTCGACAGCACCCGCAACAATGTGTGGGTTCTGGATTATTCCGCAGGTGCAGCTTTACGTCGCTTCGACCTCGCAACCGGCGCGGAACTGGACAGTTTCAGCCTCGGCCTCGACGGGCTGACAGGCGGGCTGACCTACGCCAACGACAAGCTCTATTATTACGACTGGGTGTCGGGCAGCGGCAGCACGCTGAGCGTTTTCACGCTCTCGGGCTTCACCGAGGTTCCGGAACCGGGCGCGATCGCCCTTCTGGGTATCGGGCTTTTCGGCCTCGGGGTTGCGCGCAGACGCCGTACCGCCTGATTTAGCGGCCAGGCCCAAATCCTATCAAACCGTCTCGATATCGACCCGATAGTTTATCTCGGAATTGCCCAGGGTAAGCGCTGCCTCGAAACGATCGAGCGACAGGCTCTCTCCCAACGGCGCGGGATGGCCAATAAATACAGCCGTCCCGGGCCTGAGGCCGGAGGCGTTGCCAAGTGCTGCCATCGCCTCCGTCGGCGACATCAGCGCCGCCAGCTGTTCGGATACAAATGCGGTGCGTTTATTCCCCTGAACACCCCATGACCGCAGATTGACATCACCATAGGCACTCCCGACATCATCGAAACGCCAGGCGGCGCGCGCCACCGGCAGCGCCCCTTCGAGGATGGCCCCGACCGAGACCAGGAGCCCATAGCTCGCAGCAACCAGCACGACAGCGGCAGCACCTATCGGGGAGTCGGCCGGCTGCTGAAGGGCGGCGGCAGAACTCACAAGGGATACCGGCACCGGGGAGAGAACTCCCCCGGTCCCCGATACAAATACCCGCTCGATCAGGATATCGGGCGTGATGACCGTGCCGTCGGACTGGTGCACATGGGGCTGGTAGACAAAGCTGCTGGACATGGGCAAAGCGTAGCCCATTATCCGGGTGCTCGAAAAGCTTAACCAGCTTTCAGCGACGGATAGACCACAAGACGGATCGCATCGATGAATATTTATGTACTCCCCGCCGACGCCTTTAAGCCCTGCTCAGGCGTGAACTGATGCGTCTGGTTACCTTCACCCTGGCCGATAACGGCGATGACCGTATCGGCGCTTTGATCGACGACGATGCCCGTATCGTTGACCTTGCCCGCGCCTATTCGGTCGCGCATGGCGAGGACACGAAAATGTTCACGTCCATGCTGGCACTGATCGATTCCGGAGGCGCCGGCCTGACCGCCGCACAGACACTTGTGGATGTCGCCCCTGCGGAGGCCATGATCAATACAGCCGCCGCACGCCTGCGCTCACCCCTGCCCCGGCCCCGCCAGATGCGCGACTTCATGGCGTTCGAAGGCCATGCGCGGGGCGCGCGCGAAGTGCATTTCATGAAATCCGCCCGCCAGAAAAAAGACCCGGCAGCGGCCATGGCAGAATACCGACGGCGCGGCCAGCTCGACCCGCCGCCGGTCTGGTACGAACAGCCGGTCTATTTCAAGTGCAACCGGATGAACGTCATCGGGCCGGACGAGAACATACTTTATCCATCCTTTACCCATGAGCTGGACTACGAGCTGGAACTTGCCTTTATCACCGGGCGCAAAGGCAAGGACATCCCGCAGGCCGAGGCGCGCGACTACATTTTCGGCTACACGATCTATAACGATGTCAGCGCCCGCGATGCCCAGATCAACGAAATGCGCGGCCAGCTCGGCCCCGCCAAGGGCAAGGATTTCGATACCGGCAATATCCTCGGCCCCTGCATCGTCACTGCCGACGAGATCGGTGACCCGTACGACCTGGACATGCGCGCCCGGCTCAACGGCGAATTGCTGTCACAGGGGAACTCGGCCGATATATTCCACAGCTTCGAGCGCATGATCGAACATGTCAGCCGCGACGAGACGATCTGGCCGGGCGAAGTCTTCGGCTCCGGCACCATCGGCGGCGGATCCGGCCACGAGCATTACCGGTTGATGGAAATCGGCGACGAGATCGAACTGGAAGTCGAAAAAATCGGCGTGCTGCGGAACAAGGTGGTCGCGGGGGGCTAACGGGTTGGCGCCCTAATCCAATTTGTCACCCCGGACTTGTTCGGGGGTCCAGAACCCAGGCACGCAGTGTCCACCGGAAGGCTGGATCCCGGAACAAGTCCGGTATGACAACCGCGTGGTATGTTGGCCCAGCACTCTCCCCCCTAAGCCAGCTCCTCCCGTATCCGCACCAGCTCTTCCATCTGGGCTGCATCATCACTGCCGGTAAAGCGCACGCTGACATGAGATGCGCCGCCCGCGACGAATTCGCCGAGCCAGTCGACGGCCCCCGCCCGGTTGCCCGCGAAACAATATTGCTGTTTGCGGATTTCCTCTGCGGGGCGCAGGTAATAGCCTTCAAGATACGCATCAAGCTCTGCATCCGCCGTAGGCTGGTCGTCATGCACCGCCAGGGTGACATAGGCCGCACCGGTAATCGCGGACGGATCGCGCCCTGCTTCTTTTGCAAACTTCTGCACGCCCATCCAGCCTTCGGTCCAGTCCTTGCCGGTGCCGGCGCCGGACGGGAACCAGCCGTCGAAATAGCGGCCAGAGCGTTTCAGGGCGGCTTCGACCCCGCCGCCGGACCAGATTTCCGGCCCGCCCGGTGTATAGGGTTTGGGTGCCAGCTCACCCTGCTTGACCGTCCACAATCCGTCCCAGTCGACCGGCTCGCCCGCCCACAGGGCCCGGCAAAGACGCATCTGTTCAAGCATCCGCCCGATACGCTTTTCGAACGGCACACCGGCCGCTTCGAATTCAGCCCGGATCGCCGGCACATCGCGGGCGGTGCCGATACCGAGAATGACCCGGCCCTTGCTGATCTGGTCGAGCGTCGCCACCTGATGGGCAAGCAACACCGGGTTGCGCAGCATCGGCAGCAGCACCGCCGTACCAATCTTGACCTTTTCGGTCCGCGCCGCAATGGCCGCAATCAGGGTGAGCGGATCGTGACGCGGCTTGGCGAGCAGTGAATCGCCGATCCAGACGCTATCGATGCCAAGCTGGTCAGCCAGGTCGCCCAGCGCAATGATATCGTCGGTTTCATGCTTGCCGACCATGATGCGTTCGCGCGTCGGCAGGAGGTATCCAAGTTTAAGCGGCATTTTTTATCCTTAAGGTCTCTACGTGAACCGGGTTAGCGGGTCATGACGGTGAAACGGGCATCGCCATCGGCGACGATCTGAGCCGGAAGGTTTTCTTCCCATTCGAGATATGCGCGGGCGGCATCATCGCTGCCCATGTGGCGGCGCGACACCCAGAACAGGTAATCGATGCAGTCCTCGTCCGGCGGCGTATCGGGTGATGCTTCAAGCGGCAGGTTCGCTGCCCGCCAGGCTTCGCGCCCTCCCTGCAATACGGCAATTGGTGTATCGGTGACCTCGGCAAGATCGATGGCGGCAAGCCGGGCGCGGGTTTCATGTTCGGAATAAAACACCACCTGTACGCCCGCCGGCACCTGCAGCCGGTCGATGCGCGAACGCGGGCACCAGACCGCTCCGGGCAGGTGTTCGTCGCGATAATCCATGGACTGATCGACATCGACGACCAGCACAGCACCAGCAGAGATGGATTTTTCCAGCTCGGCCGGGGAAACCGCCGGCACGTCGACGACACCGGCGACGGGCTGCGACGGCTGGCCTTTCTCGGCCGCTTCCGAATCTGTCAGGCCGCCTTCAAGAATATGCACATCCCAGCCCATCTGTTTGAGCCAGTGGGCCGTCATCGCGGCGCGGGCGCAGGGTGCGCTGTCTATGAGCACGACACGTGCGCCCCAGACACCACACCACTCGTCCGTCGCCTGTACCAGCTGACCGCCCGGCGCATGCACCGAGCCCGGCAGATGACCTGCGGAGAATTCCTCAACGGCGCGGACATCCAGCATAAACAGCGATCGGTCGCCATCCGCCTGCCACGCTGCCAGCGTGTCGCGATCCACCGTCCCGAGACCGAAGGTTTTCATTACATCCGCCGCATATTCAGCCGCCTTCGCGGCGCCGGAGTCCGACATCTCGTCCGGATAGCGCAGCGTCGAGCCGTTATCGAGTTCGAACCCGGCCAGCGTCCACCCCATTGTCCCGGCCTTGAGTGCCACGACCTTATTCGGCAGGCCGGCATTGATAAGCCCCTGCGCACCGATGATGGAGCGCGTACGCCCGGCGCAGTTCACGACCACCGTGGTCTCGGGGTCGGGCGCCAGGTCGTGAATCCGGAAGATCATCTCGGCATTAGGCATGCTGATGCCACCGGGGATCGACATGCGGTTATGTTCCACCGGTGTCCGGCCATCAACGATGACCATGTTCTCGCCACGCGCCATCATCGCGTTCAGTTCCTCCGCCGGGATGCGCGGGGTATTGGCATCGTGCTCGACCACCTCACCGAAGGCCTTGGACGGCACGTTCACACCCTGAAAAACCTCGAACCCCGCGGCCGCCCAGGCGGCGTTACCGCCTTCAAGGATCGATATGTCGCTATACCCGATCGCCGACAAACGCCGCGCGGCCTTCTGCGCCGTGCCGTCACCGGCATCGACCAGCACCATCGGCACGGATTTGCGCGGAGCCAGCGACAGAATTCTGGTCTCCAGAATGCTGTAGGGGCATGGAACTGCATGAAGCATATGGTCCGCGCCGAACTGGCCGGATTCCCGGACGTCCAGCAGGGCGAGTTCCGCCCCGTTTTCTCCGGCATCCCGGATCATGGTTTTCAGCGTCGGGGCATCGATAAAATCTGTCATGGCGAACCTTCTGAAGTAGGGCCGCTATAGGTGCCATTTGACCCGAGGGAAGGCAAGTTTTTGCCGAATATGCGATAGCAAACTTGTCCGGCACAGACATTGAAGACAACATTTTCCACTCAACGTGTTTGAATCGTCAGAATTCGCCAGATTGAGTATGCTTCGACCATGATCCCGATTACCCGCATTGGCACTTCCCGGCTGTCCAACACCCGCAGCCGGTCCATCGTCTATAACGGCGTGCTGACCACCGTATCGGTCGCCGCCGATACCGCTCAGCCGTTATATGAGCAAGCGCAACAGGCTCTTGCCGTACTGGATGGCAATCTGGCGGAAGCGGGCACCGACAAATCCCGCGTCCTGATGGTGATGATTTATCTGAGCGACATCGACGCCAAGCCTGAGTTCAATCGCGCGTGGGATGCCTGGGTAGACCGGGACAATCTGCCACTGCGCGCATGCGTCGGTGCCCCACTGGAGGGCGATTTTCTGGTCGAGATAGTGGCCACGGCCGCGGTTGATACCTAGATAATTGCTTCAAACCAGCCATCGTGAGAGATTTTCCGCCACAAAATCGTCGTCATTCATTTCCGGATAGCCTTCCTGGACGCGATCCAGCTCCCCGCTCTGTCCCGGGCTGAGAATTTCATCCGGATTCAGGCACCACGTGCCTTCAAGAAGACCCTGACGGCGCAGAATTTCATGACAGCCGGGGATACACCCGGCGAAGTCGTTTTCGACATCGAACACGGCCCGATTGCAATCTGTGATCTTCGAATTCAGGGCCAGCAGGTCGGCATCTATGAGAGCGTTATCGACGGCGGCATGGATCCGCCCGAGCTGTTCGACCGCTTTTTTTGTCCAGACCGACCAATGCCCGAGCAATCCTCCGCGTATACGGACACGGACTTCTTCACCATCGCGCAATGACGTAAACGGTTCGAGCAGGTCGAGAACAATATGGTCATCATTTCCCGTGTAGACAGCAACGCGACCTTCCGCCCCGGCCTCGACCACGCCGCGGATGACGTCGAGAGTCCGGTACCTGTTGAAGGGTGCCGTCTTTACCCCGATGACATTCTCGATCTGGGCAAATCTTCGCCAAAAATCCACCGACAGATGAATCCCGCCGACGGCCGGCTGCAAATAAAATCCGACCAGGGGAATCTCTGCTGCCACAGCCTCGCAATGCGCGATCAGTTCATCGTCGCTGCTCCCCTTCATCGCGGCAAGGCTGAGCAACCCCGCATGGTAACCGATGGAGACGGCGGTTTTCGCTTCTTCAACGACCTGCGCCGTTCCACCGGCGAGACCGGCAATCATTATCAGCGGCCGCGCCCCGCCGAGGGGCTCCCAGTCAGTGGCAGTTTCCATGGCGCATTCGAGCACCGGTTCATACAGCCCGACATCGCGGATTTCGAACTGGGTGGCATGAACCCCGACGGCAAGCCCGCCAGACCCGGCATCAATATAGTACCGCGTCAGCGCGCGCTGGCGGCCGGGATCAAATTCGCGGGCAGCGTTCAGCGCCAGCGGATGCGCAGGAATTACCGTTCCATCGAACAGAAGGTCTCTGACGGGTAACGGAAGATCGGATATCTGGAGCGCCATGACCGTAATTCCTGTTCGTCTTGTCAGCGGTTTGTTTGAACGTGCTTTGATTGCCGGGCTTTATTGACGGGACTCCTGCCCGCCCCCTAAAGTCGGAAGCAGAAAATCAGACGAAACAACCCGGGTCAACCAGACAGCATGGCAGACGTTCTCCCCGACAGCTTCCCCGACAGCTTTGACAGCTTTGACAGCATCGAGACGCTCGAAGACTTTATGACAACACCCGACGACGCGCTGATTGCCGACATGGCGGCGATAAACGGCGACATTATCGTGCTGGGCGTGGGCGGCAAGATGGGCCCGACCCTTGCCCGCATGGCAAAACGCGCTGCACCCGACAAGAATGTCATAGGGGTCGCCCGGTTTTCCGAACCCGGTCTCGAAGAAAAACTGAATGCATGGGATATCGAGACGATCAAATGCGACCTGCTAAATTCGGATGACGTCGCGACATTGCCGGAATCCCCGAACGTCGTGTTCATGGCGGGCCGGAAGTTCGGCAGCAGCGGCAGCCCTGACCTGACATGGGCAATGAACGTACATGTCCCGGCAATCGTCGCTGAAGCGTACAGAGACAGCCGGATCGTCGCCTTTTCGACCGGCAACGTATACCCGATGGTCGATGTCGACGGACCGCATGTCACCGAACAGACCGTCCCGGGCGCCATCGGCGAATATGCGCAATCCTGCCTCGGCCGGGAACGGATGTTCGAGTTTTTTTCCGCCAAATACGGCACGCCGGGACGGGCAATCCGTCTGAACTACGCCATCGATATGCGCTACGGCGTGCTTTGGGATATCGGGACAAAGGTCTTCGCGGGCGAGGCAATCAACCTCACTGCCGGACATGCCAACGTGATCTGGCAGGGCGAGGCGAACAGCCGGATTCTGCGATGCCTCAACCACTGCACGACGCCGACCGGCCCGATTAACATCACC
>ENA-UOXV01001268-UOXV01001268.1-marine-metagenome-genome-assembly--contig:-NODE-1268-length-35711-cov-6.540302_pt1 | contig 35711 bp, 47 predicted proteins | sample MGYA00238165_ERZ766961 | MGnify/ENA primary metagenome ERZ766961 (study PRJEB28924, sample SAMN03173240) | marine metagenome | biome: Marine; feature: Water; material: Subsurface seawater | place: North... | reverse complement strand
GGTTCCGTTGGCTTCAGTCACGCCACGCAAGTGCTACTCAGACCGGACCTCGGTCGCTGCTGCTCACCCGAACCTTCTGGATGCACGCCCCCGGTCGGTTCTCCGCATGAGCACTGCGGATGTGGTCGACACGTCAAGCGCCAGTGTTGATGATGCACCGCGGGCAACCGAGTTGTACGCGTGTCCGCAGTGTGGGGACAGCATTGCGCTCCAGGACACCGCCTGCTCAAGCTGTGGCGCACCAGTGGCAACTGCTGATGGATTCACCGACCTCACCCCGGAGGGAACCGCGCCTCCAGTGCGTGAAGCAGAGGCGACAGATGCAGAGCGAGTAGCACGTGAGCTGAGGAAGAATCCGCTGGTGTCCGCGGGGTTGGCAGCCGTGGCATCTTCTACTGGATTGCAGGTGACGGGGCAACCATTCCGACAGGAGCTATTTCGCACGCCGCTTCTCTCCTTTTTGTATGAACGCGGTTGGCGAGACGGATTCAAGCAAGCTGGATTTCCGGGGATCGAGAAGGAGTTTGAGATGGTGATGGACTTCTTCGCCGAGGCGCGCGAGGCGAATGGCACGGTGATTGACTTGTCGTGTGGCTCCGGACTGATGGTTAGGCGGATTGCCAAGAGCGAGGCGTTCGGGAAAGTGGTGGCGGTGGACTTTTCTGAAAACATGCTCAAGGAAGTTTTGCGGCGCAGTGCGGAGGAGAAGGTCCCCGCGTTCGACCTGGTGCGCGCGGACGTGGCGCGCATGCCGTTCGCCACAGATGCTGTCGACGCGATCCACTCAGGGGCGGCGCTGCATTGCTGGCCGTTCGTGCAGGACGGTCTTCGTGAAGTTCATCGCGTGTTGCGTCCCGGCGGAGCTTTCTTCGCGACAACATTTCTCTGGGGCATCGACGACCGAGTCGTGAACCTCCAACAGAACCTTGGTTCTCAGGTCAGGTCCCCCACCACCATAGCCGCGCACGCCTGGCGCACCCCACACGTGCGCCCCAGCGCCCGCATCCTCCATTCTTGGTGGAGGAGGTGGGGGCGCGCGCGTGATGCAGACACGCGCGCTGCCTTTAGGAAGCAGCGCTGCGGCGCCTAGCTATGGGGCGGTCCTACCGCTACTTCGCCCGCCAGGTCTCCGTGGACCCCTGTTCCTGAGGCCCCGCCCCATGTGACCCTGCAGGCCCGTGCGTACCGCTTCTTCTCTCCCAAGGTCTCGACACGCCATCACCAATCCTCCTGTCCGGTCTTCCTCAATATTGGGCGGGGAGGGCCCAGGTGGTGGCGTCCTCCGACAGGGGGACTGCCCACGCCTGGGGGCAAGCGCCTTGATCTGAATGCTCGATGGTTTCGCATGGTGACAGGAGCTCGAGTGGCTGATGAAAAGTGCGGGATTTTCGGAAGTACGGGTCGAGACGATTCAGCGGTGCGCCATCATCAAGTGCAAAAAGTAAAGATGCATGGTGGTCGCTCCACGAAGGGCAGACTTGTTCGGCCCGTCGCTTGAGCATTAAGTAGGCAAACAGGGTGCCGCACGCCGCCATGGCTGCGTATCTCGCGGATACGATTGCAAAACTCGCGTAGGAGAACAAAGTTGTACAACCAAAACGTGGCGCCATCCAGGATGAGTCTTCACGTGTGTGTGGGCCCCAGCTGGGGTCTGCGAGAGCGCGGCGTGGCTAGCGGCGCTGGGCGCTTTGGCCGCTGAGGTAGCGACGGAATGCTCGCCGGCGCCCCGATGAGAACATGGTCATCGGGATCATCGCCTGGCCGCATGGTCGTGCGACGGTAGCGCAGATGGAGGGCGGCGTCGTGGCGCTGCAGGTCGTACTCCGAGGATGGCAGCAACTGCATCAGAGCCCAAGGCTGAGAAATCGCGGCAAGTAGCACCCGATACACATGCACACGGCAAGCACAGCGCGGGTGCAGACCGCGGCTCTGTGCTTCGAAAGGGCTTGCGCGTGCGCGGGGAGGGCGTTTGCCTGGTGGCGATAGGTGCTGTACACCTCCAGGTCGTAATCCGACATCGGCATCACGTCCTCCACAGCAACCCAGCGCTCTCCGCCTACTCCCGCTCCACTTCCACCGGTGCTCTCGCGCGCCGCAACCTTGACCATCCACCCGATTCCCCGCGAATCCTTCGAGGTTTCCGCACGCGGTGAAACCGTTCGAACGCTCCCCAGCCGCGCGCCTCCGATCTGCCCCTGGATCCCCCGGGGCGTGCATTGCTCCAGCGGGAGAAGCAGAGCAGAAACTGCAAGGGAGAGGGCAGGTGCCCTGGAGTCTGGTTCGCGAAGAAGGAGCTGAGGCCAAGCAAACCGCCATGCGGAAAGGCCAACGAGCACGTGCCGCAGGTTCTGCACTAGAACGCGGCGGCCGAGCGAGGCGGAGAGGCACCTGCCGGACCTCCACTCGCATAACTAGCCAAGCCAGTCCCTTGCAGCCGCTCAAGTCCAGCTGGCCCTGCGGTGGGCGGGTGGGAGTGGAGAGGCAGGAGCCAGGCAGCAACCGCAGGGTGACGAGCTGCAAGTCATCAAATGCCTCTGGTGGCACCCGTAGCCCTCTGCTCTCCTCTCTCTGGGCAAGCTGCAGAACCGCTGCAGCGTCCGCGGACCCACCGAGCGTGCACAAGGTCACCTACATCGATGAGGCGAAAAGGCATCAGTAACACGGCCCTAATTTTCGTTCGCAACCGAGGTGGCCTTGGGATACCTCGGAGACGTCAGCTGTTCGGAAGCGAACAAGGGTGCCCCCGAGCTGTAGGAGCGAGAACACGGCGCCGCAGCCGCTAGGACCCTGCTGGACTTCGACAAGGATGCCTTCCGTTGGCGCAACTCCGCCCGACGTGACTACTCGGACAACCGACAGCAAGTTGGAGGCCTGCATCAGCACCTTTCAGCGATGGAACCAGGCGCCATCGCTCCAGCAGACAGGCATGCGTGTCTGGGCCTGGACTCGTGCATGCCTATAGGAACGTTCGGGAAGAGACTGGGAAATACCAGCGCCTGGCAGATTTCGTGCTCCCCAGCACAGGCCTGCACACTTCGGTCGTCGGTCACGCCACGCTCAGCCGCTTCTGCTTGGTTGGCACGAACGGAATCGCTTCTGGTCTCCCATGACGATCGCCGCGGATTCTTGGACCACGTGCCCACCTGCAGCCAGCCGATTTCACATGAGACACTTCTCGTCATTCTCACTCGCCTCAGCTCGCTCACTTCCGCCATCGCCCTGTTCCACTGGATTGGCTGGCAGCGCCGGGCGACTGGCGAGCCTGTCTGGCGAGCCTGTCGGCCGGCAGGGGCAGAACCTCTTGGTCTGCCATGGTCGCGCGGAGAGAGGCTAGCATGCACGCCTCGGCCGCCCACGTGCGACCCGGTGTGGGCCCCCGCCCAGCTCCGAAGGACCACCCAACCCTGTCGATCTCACCACCGCTCAGGCCCCCGACAAGCTCAGTCCCCCCTGACACGGCCTCGACACTCCGCCCGTTTCCTGAAGCGCCGGCTTGCAATATCTGCTTACGTCGCATGCGTATCAGCAGTCGCGCCCCTCACGGGTACTTTGAGATCCCGAGACCTCACTGCGGCGCATGCACGCTGAGTGTTGCGAACCTTGGCCGTCCAGCTGTTTTTATCAGCCCCCCCTCCCCGTTCCCAGCGTATCACTCTCTTCTGGTTGCCGTCTTCCTTTGTACGAGGACGATGTTCGAGTGGCGCAGTTGATTGCAAAAGCGCCCGCCGCTTTCCCGACGAAGCTGCAAGGAGCCTCCCGATGCAACCGCTGGTCCCTGCCGGGCGAAGACGTCCTCGACTTTGCGTTACCCTGGCGGTGAAGGAACCCCGCTGCGCACAAGATAAGGGGTCGCTGACAACGATGAAGGAGGAAGATTTGCGGGCGGTCGGATTTTCGTAGAACGCTTGCCCGGACCCCCTTGGCAGGAATGAGACGGGGGTGGCCGGGGGGGTGCTCAGAATGAGCGTGATGAGCGCTTGGAGAAAGAGGCCTTTGCTGCCACATGTCGATACCGGCATTTGACGCTGCGAGTAGATTTCGGTGAGTCTCGGTCAGCTCCCCCTCCGGCGGCGCGTGGCTGCCTCGGGTTCAAAGCCGAGAGGGCCCGGGGATGTTGGCAGCCGCCGATTCCACTGTGGGGGACGGCCTGGTTCACACAGAAACGGAGCCCCTGGAAAAACTTGGAGCCGTCAGCTTTTGAACCGAACGGTCAGGTCGCAAATCGTCCTAAACCTACAATTACAATACAATAATATTTACATGTACCGGGTATTTTTTCGAATAGAAACGTTCGGCTGCCCAGCAAGCTCGGGTTTGAAAATCGCTGCCGCGGCGGAAGCAGTCCACTCCGCGAATCGCTCCAAAGCGACTCCTTTCGGTTTCCCCTAGCGCCCGGGATCATTCCCGTAACACTTCCTCGTCCACACGGTACGGCTAAAATTGCATAGATACGCTGAGGTGTGACCGTGTGACCCTTGCTTAAAATTGGCTGTGGGAGCACTCCCGCCGCACACGGGCCCATCCAAGCCTGCACCCCGGCTGGAAGGCGTTGAGGCCCTTACAGCGCGCCGTGCTCCCTTCACGACAGCGGCCGATCTCGTGAGTCCGAAGAAGGTAACTAGCTGTTTTTTTGCAATGGGCATGGCGGGACGCACAGAGCGGCACTTGCGGCGGCTGCCGTCAAGCCCGAGCAAGCATGCCGGAAGCCCCAGCAAGCTGCGCTCTCGCGTGCCGTCGTACCACGCAGCGCGCACACCATCCCGCAAGCTGTTCCATGCCAAGGAAGTCCATCAGGAAATGCGTGAAGAGGAGGAGCATACTGTGCCGTGGATCGCTGCGCTTACGACCTACTTCTCGTATGCGATGCTCATGATTTTTGGGACGCTGCGCGACATCCTCGACAATTCTGCGCAGCGTCTGTGGTATGGGAATGCAGAGGCGTCCGCACCAAGCAAGGGTTACGGAAAGCTTCTGAATGATTTCCAGGACTTTTACACGCGCCGCCTGTACTACCGTATTCAGGACTGCTTCAACCGGCCCATTAGCTCAGCGCCTGGGGCGTGGATCGACGTGATCGAGCGCGAGTTCTCGAAGCCTGACCAGTCGGCGATGCGGACAACGGGTGACACTGTCACCGCGCTCAATCTGTCGTCGTATAATTATCTCGGTTTCGCGGAATCCGATCTGGAAATGCGTGACCAGGTGGTGGCAACTATGCGCCGCCTGGGTGTCAGCAGTGTATCGTCTCGCTCAGAGCTCGGCTACACGGACGTCCATCGCGAACTGGAGGAGCGCACCGCTGCCTTTCTCGGAAAACCCGCTGCAATCGTTTTCGGCATGGGCTTTGCCACGAACTCGACGGTTTGCTCCAGCGCGCCCACCCAGCGTTTTGATCCTCTGTGCTTTTGCAAGGCGATTTTGGCAGTCAAGCTACGGATTTGCTGGCGCTGACTTCCGTATGGCGAGCAGGTGCTACCTGCACTAGCAGGATCAGGTGGCCTCATTATTTCTGACGAGCTTAATCACTCCTCCATCGTTGTCGGCGCCCGTGGTAGCGCCGCGAGGGTCAAGGTGTGTTGTCCGCGCAAGACCTTCTTGAGGACTTGAGGCCTGGTCAGCGTCAGGCAAGGTTGCTGGTGATGCACTTTACAAGCCCTTGTCACGCTGTCAAATGACAATTTGTGAGCTTGCAGGTTTTCAAACACAACTGCCCGAAGAGTCTGGAGGAAACGCTGCGGGCGGCCATCTCCGAGGGGCAGTCGCGCACGCACCGTCCCTGGCGCAAGATTTTAGTTGTGGTCGAAGGGCTCTACTCCATGGAGGGAGAAATTTGTCGGCTGAAGGAAATTGTGGCCGTGTGCAAGAGGTATAAGGCGTATGTTTACGTGGATGAGGCACATAGCATCGGAGCGCTGGGGGCTACAGGGCGAGGGGTGATGGAGCACTGTGGCGTGCCGCCGGAAGACATAGACATCTTCATGGGAACCTACACGAAGTCATTTGGGTCGGTCGGCGGGTACATCGCCTCGTCAAAGGAAGTGTGCGACTTTCTGCGACGCTCTTCGCCAAGCTCTGCGTACGCGTGTTCCATGTCGCCCGCATGCGTGACGCAGGCGTCGATGGCATTCCGCATGATAGCCGGGGAGGATGGGACGAGCAAAGGCCGCGACAAGATCCTGCAGCTTCGGCGTAACGCCAATCTTTTCCGTGCAGGTCTTGAGCGCATGGGCTGCGAGGTTCTTGGCGACCGTGATTCGCCCGTTATTCCCGTGATGCTGTACAATCCCGCGAAGATTCCAGCGTTTTCACGCGAATGTTTGAAGCGGAAGCTAGCTGTGGTGGTAGTCGGCTTCCCAGCCACGCCGCTCATCAAGTCGCGCGTGCGCTTCTGTATCTCAGCGGCACACACGGAAGACGACCTCATCTCAGCTCTTCGCGTTGTGGACAAGGTGGCCGAGTCGGTGATGATCAAGTACAAGTGGACGGGTCGACCGAACGTGGCGCCCGCTCTGGATGTCCGGCGTCAAAGCGAAGCACACCATCTTCAGGTGGTTGGTGTGTGGGACGCAACGCACTTTATGTGGTCAGACACGCTGCGGATCGACGATGACGGTCGCTTCCAGCGTGGAAATGGCTTTGCAGGGTCTTGGAATGTTCAGGTTCGAGACGGGAAAACTGTGCTGCGGCTCGAGTGGGACCGCTGGCCAACAGAAGAACTGCAGCTCGTAGCCATGGACGAGGCGAGCGGGGAGAGGTCTCCGTGCCCGTCTCCACGGCGCCATATGTTCGCAGGTGCGGCGAACCTACCCGTCACCTCTGTTCAGCGCAACTTCACGCTTCGTCCCCGCCCGGACCCGCTCTCGCCTCGTGAGGCCTCAAGCCAGCGAACCACGACATTCAAGATGCTGTAAGAGCACAAGCTCCATAGTGTCCGAGCAAGCTCTCGCCTTGCGCCCATGTCTGGCATTGGGAATGGCATTGGAGTTGTCATGATGCAGGTCTGCAGTGAGGTCGATGCAGCAAAAGATTTTCTTAGGGATAGAGGTGCGTAGGAGAAATCACGTGAGTGCAGTAAAGTGGCAGAGTGTGGATGATTTCAAGGTCCAGTTTCTTCGTGGTTGTGCATCTTTGTGACTTGCTTCTCTACGCAGCCCGGCACGGTGCACACGACCGTGGTGTAGCACCTCGGTTCACGACTCCCAGCGCGACTTACGCTTCTTGGCGGGCGCAGCCCCGCTGATCCCATCAGGCGGCGGCGGCGGCATCCCCCCAGGCGGCGGCGGCGGCACGCCCCCAGGCGGCGGCGGCGGCACGCCCCCAGGCGGGGCAGCTTCCGCTGCTGCAGCCGCTGCTGCAGCCACGCGAACGGCGGCCTCTGCCTGCGCGGCTGCCGCCGCAAGCAGCTCCTGCTTCTTCCAGGCAGGAACGACCGCAGCGGCACCTCGGCCGGCAGGTGGCAGCGGTGCCCCGGAGGCGTGGACCACACCCCCAACGCCGCCTACCTGGTCCTCTACAAAGCCTCCTTTGACGAAGCTGCTCTGGAAGTCGGACACAAGACGCTTCCGCGCGATCATCCCGCCGCTGCCTGTAGCCGTCGACAACCCGAGACCGGCGCTGCCGCCGAAGCTCGCGCCGTCCGCCTTTGTCTTGTCGAAGCCGAGGCCGAACCCCCCCCCTCGCCCCCGCCCCCCTGGCCTCCGCCCAGCAAACGCACCAGTGGAGCCTCCAGCGCCTCCGCCGAAGGTACCGCCTGGGCGCGGTAGTCCTGCACCGCCCCGGCCTCGGCCGGCACCGGCGTAGCGGAATCCAGAGTCGCCCTGTGCCAGCTGCACCAGCTCCTCGCTGAGAGGCTGTCCAACCTCTTGCAGCGACCGAACCACGAAACCAGCAGCATGCGCGTCTGCGCGCGTGAGCAGCGAGTAAGCAGCGCCCTGCTCGCCCGCGCGGCCCGTGCGCCCGATCCGGTGCGTGTGGGTGTCCTTGTCCCGCGGCGGGTCCCAACAGATCACGTTGCGGATCGTTGGAACGTCAAGCCCGCGCGCGGCCACGTCGGTGGCCACGAGGACCTGGACGCGCCCTGCTTTGAAGTCATGAAATATCTTGTCACGCTCCTGCTGCTGCTTGTCACCGTGTAGTGCCGCCGCTCTGAAGTGGTAGTCGACGAGGTTCGCGCTCAGCTCCTCGGAAGCCGTCTTCTGTGCCACAAAAATAAGCACCTCGCCGTCGTCAACCATCGCGGGGAGTGCCTCCATGAGCCACGTCCACTTGAAACCTGCCTCGGGGAAGATGCGCACAACCTGCCGCACATCTGCAGAGGCCTCGCCGATGGAGCCGACAGTGATGTGCACGGGCTGCTGAAGAAGAGTATCGGCGAGCTCGCGGATGCGCTTCTTGAAAGTCGCCGAAAACATGAGCGTCTGGCGATCTGGGCGGATCTGCCCAAGCACGCAGCGGATCTGTGCCTCAAAGCCCATGTCGAGCATGCGGTCTGCCTCGTCCAGTACCAGAAATGTGACTCGCCGGCAGTTCGTCGCCTGTCCGCCTCCACGACCTGTGATGATCCGAGCAACGGCTGGGCTGGGTGGGGCGGGACTCGCACCTTGGACCTGAGCATGTCGATGAGCCGCCCTGGCGTGCCGACCTGCCAGGTACAGCCCCGAGAACCAACCCGAATCCTGTCAGCGCCATATATCTCCCATGGTGTGCGAGATGTGAGAGGACTGACCATGATCTCAGCACCTCGGAGCAGATCGAGGCGCTGCTCGTTCTTTGATGCTCCGCCGTATACTCCCGCCACCTGGCAAGGAGAGAGCCTTGAGTACCGGTGCAAGCCGTCAATCCGCCACAATCGCCGTCTGAATAACCCTGATGCGCTCTTCAGAAGTAGGGCACTCACTTGCACCCCGCAAGTCTTGGAAAACTTCTTCGCTTCACTGTAGATCTGCTGAGAGAGTTCGCGCGTTGGTGCCATCACGCAACCGATCGGGCCGTCTTTGTCCTGCGCTCAAGCGCCGGTGTGGACGGTCAGAGGTGGGTAATGCGATAGCCACGACGGGACGGCAGCTTCCTGCGAGGGCGCGGCCAACAAATCACCTGGAGATAGTCCTGGTCCAGGATGTGGACGAGCATCGGCAGGAGGAAAGCAGCTGTCTTGCCGGAACCAGTCTTGGCGATGCCCAGCACGTCGCGACCTGATAATGCCACGGGAATCGCTTGGCACTGGATCGGAGTCGGAGCCGTGTAACCATGTTTCGCGACATCTCGTGCAACCTCCGCTGGAAGCCCCACTTGGTCGAAGGTACAGATAGGGCGTGGAATATCAACGCCAGAGACACGCACGTCAAGCTTTCGCCGAGCGGTGAGCACTTCCATCTCTGACATGGCAAAAATCTCCGGGTCCTCATCGTAGAAGACCTTTTCGAATGGCGCGTACTCTATGGAAGCGTGGTCGATTCCGCTCAGCTCTGCCATTGCCGTTTTGAGATTCGGAATGTGCGGCTTGTCTGCCGCTTCTTGTGCCCGTGCCAAGGCGTAAACCTCTTCATCTGAGTCAAGGTCTTCCACATCCGCTGCTTCCTGCGGTCTGTCCCATGCAGGTGCACGGGCAGCTGCCTTGGCCTTAGCTTCCGCGTTTTTCTTCTCCAATGCTAGCATGTATGCTGTCTGCGGGTCGTCTTCCTCATCGTCGAAGCGATCCAAGCTTTCCTGCGTGTTTTTAGGAGCTGCCTTAGCCTCCGCTTTGACTCCTGTCATGAAGGCATCGAGGGGATCCACGTCCTCGTGAATTCCGACTGCACCAGCTGTGCTGAGCCCCTCACCAACCAAGGGCTTGCTCTCTTCATCGAAGGTCGCCGCCGCAGGGCGCGGCTTTGCCCCAGGCTTCTTGCCCCCGAACGAGAAAAGGCCCTTCTTCATCGTCTTCCCTGCGCACCACACCCAGCCTGCAGTTTTATCATGATGATGGGTAGGATTCCTATTTGATTGGATCTCTCATTTCCTCACAAGTGGTGGCGATTACCATCAATTATTAATTCAATTAATAAGGCTCTCCGGGGCGGGGTCGGGGCAGCGGTGCCCCCGGCCTCGGCCGCGGCTCTCCCGGGCGTGGGCACGGTGCTGGCTCCTCCGTCTTCGGTTGCGTTCGCGGCCCCGGTGGTGCAGGCGGTGGCGGTCTCGGCGGGCGGTGGGTCGTGTGCGGGCGTGCTGGGCGGTGCAGGGTGAGGAGGCTCCCGGCCGTGGTTTTTCCGTGCGAGCTTATTTAGTACATTCTCGAGTACATTCTCTTTTTTTGAGTAGAACCCTGACACCAGAGCAACTCTGCCAGCCCCGCGGCGCTACGTTTCTTCGTCTTAGGATGGAAGCTCAGCTGTACAGCCTCCGGGCCTCAATTACACGGCTTGCTAGGAAACACTCGGCTGCGCCCAATATTCGCGTCGCGTTAGTGGTGTGGGCCTTTGACTTTTTTGTACGCGAATTTTTTACCGCGGTCCCCCGGGGGCCGCTCCTTACTGTTTTCCGCTCCGCGATCTGCGACTGTTGCTAGTGAACGGACGTCTCTCTTTTGGGCCACGCCCTTTACGGGCTTGATTCCCGCGGCGGAATTCAAGCCCGCGCGGCCCACGCGCTCGGAAGCTGTGAGTCTGCTTGGCTTGAGACCTATCTTTGCTCGCGCCCTCCTTGCGTTTCTCGCTCGTCGCCCGCCTTCCTAGCACTGTTATTCCCCTTCCTCCCGCTCGTTGTCATCAATCATATCTTTCTCTCAGCTATGCTTGGCGGTGCGCATAAATCGTGATCCCATTGGCTTACGATTGCCTCGCAGCCTCCTTGCCGCTGCCAGATTGAATCACGCAGCTCATAATCCTACTGTTTCACTGGCTCAATTACGAAGGCTTGCCCTGCGTACTAGGTAGGTATAGCTAGGAAGCAGTAAGCGTGCTCACGATCTCCGCAGGATCACGCGACTTTAGAAGTTGGAAGATCCGGGCGCTACGTTTCGGCCCGAGGACTTGGCCTTTGCGGCTAGAAGTCGCACTCCCTGTTGGTACCCAGATGTTCTGCATGATGGCACCAACTCAGTCCCGCGACATCAATCGCTTGCTGTCATTGAGTGCGTATCGCTGCGCAAACGCACAGCCCAGGGTTGAGAGGAGCGCGCCTGTAGCAGGAGCTTCTTCTCCTTCAGAGCTGTCATGGGATCACCGTAGCGCTCCGAGAGGGCCCGGAGGCAAGGGAATTCCCTCGCAACAGCCCGTGCCGCCTCCTCTCCTACTCCCGGCGTCGCGCAGAGAAACGCTGCCATTGGCGAGAGCTGGGATTTGCCCCCTGCCGAAACGCCCGTGTCTCGATGCAGCTCGCTCACCGACACGTCGCTTGCATATGTCTCCTCAGCTACCGCCCGGGTAATGCGTGACAATGTCGCGCACGCCTCATCCACACTTTCGACGTTGCGGTTGCCTACACGCCGCGCCACCAGAGCACCCTGCAGTGCGTCTGAGATCTCATTGAGCACCACTCGCTGTGCAGCTACTGGCCGACCTTGTAGATGACTCTTCAGTCCCCAAATCAGCAAGCAAAGTGGTCTCGGCTCAGGAAACCGCATGCGTGCACGCGCCACTTCGTCGCCGAAAGAGTCGCTCTCCACCAGCTCTTCCAGCCGCGCAGGCGACATTAGAATCACAATTTGGGGTGCTGTCTTCACGGACCGTGTGCAGCCGCCCACACCATCGGCAGAAAATGTGCTCCGCTCCCAGGTAATGGTACCACGCACTGCCTGATGAACTCGAACGACCCGCTCACCAAATGTCTCGACGAGTTCCTCCATCAAAGCTGGTTCCAAGCTGTCGGAAACATTGTGGTCGACGAGGATCCGGACGTGATCAAGGGCGTTCTTTCCCTCAATCAGTTTGCGAGCCTCCTTGGCTCTTGCCTTGGAAGCCCTGGTATCTTCTTGAACTCGCTGTCTCTCCAGCCGTTCCTGCTCTCTGCAAATCCGCTTCGCCTCCATCTCTCGCGTTTTTGCCTCTACACGCAACCGTTTTGCCTCTTCACGATAGTCTTTTGCCTTTTCGACACAATGGTCCACTGCGCAAATGCCGGTCTCCGTCTTGCTAGCATCGGAAGCCGCATCGTCCTGGCGAGACGCCGGGTTCGATGAAGATTGCTGGCTCTTTGATGGCTGTGGGCTGGACCGGTGGCTATCATCTAAGCAGACTACATTCATTCTTCTTCGCGCGGCATCATCGCAATGAGGCGAAGAGTCACTGAGGTGACTCACGTTCGACACGTCGACCTCCTCGTCGCTCATTCCATCCGAGTCTAGGACGACTACAAAATCGCTAGCGGGCATTGAACCGGCCATGGCAAGATAAGCAAGCTCACAAGCACGCTGCCCGGGCAGCAAGTAAGCCCATTTCCTTCGAGCAGATTTCAAAACAAGCAGAATTTTTGACCTCCGAAAAAAAGTCAAAATTCTCCGCTCATGCCGTGAGGTACCACGGCCGTGGCATCTCGTGTGCGCATACCGCAGGACTTAGAAGCATTCGCTGTACCCGTTTTGACCAGATCGATGCAGTGCCCACCAGATTTGGGCGCGATGGCGTTGCGGCAAGCCTATTTCATTCACATCGCATTCAGGAAAGCTCTGCACTCGAGTCGACAGCACCGAAAGTGGTCGATGGGGTTGCTGCGAAGGGCTTCGTGAAACGCCAACCGGGGTTGCGGTGCAGTAGTGTTCGACTTATGTGCTGATGACTATCTTCTCCACCTGTGAACAACCGATGCGTAGAACTCTGCAAACGTAAGCCTTCGAGTTGCTGCTGCGGAGGTCCGCAGAAAGGCCGGGGGCGGGGAGGGGAGTACAGGGGCGAAGCGGGACTAACGGGACGCCGTAGTCATGCGGCTCCCGGCTTGCGAGAATGCGCCCTTTCACGAAGCCTTCTTGCACGTAGCGCCCAGGCGAGTGCGCGCCGTCTCGACCCACCAGGCACCAGCCATCGGAGCGCACACCATACACCAGAACTTGCTCGCCAAAAGTGAGCGAGAGCTCCATCCTTGGATCCGGTGGCAACGGTGGCGCCCCCCTGCAAGAATCCACATTACGCGCAAACGATGCTCGATCACAGAGCGCATGAACGGCGGTGGCACTCAGCTTACACCAGAGCGGGATCGCACGCAGCTTCGGTCTTCTGAAGCGAAAACGCCGGCTTCCCGTCGAGAATCAGCGCGTAGTCACGCTCACCTCCCGCCCTGCTAGTCTCGAATTTTGGTTTCGAACTCGTGGCGTGTGTGTACACTGGGTGGTCCTTGGGAGCCGTTTTGCGATTCGTGGGGGGGCTATAGGGAGCCCCCGTCTCCGCTGCTGAGACTCCGTTCGGGCAACCGTCGCCATCCTCAGCAGCGCATGCACTGTCATCGACTAGCCATTGATACGATACGCCTTCGGCTTTCTGCGAGCACAAGTTCGTGGACGCATCGAGTGCCCTCACACAGTCATCTTGGCCGGCGCCCCGCGCAACCTCGACAGGCATTAGACCTTTCCGACTTCGACAGATCCGAACATTCCGAGCCAGAAGCAAGTCTATCACCTGTGCCCGCCCTGTCTTGGCTGCAACATGTAGCGCCTGCCCACGATTTGCCGAACAAGACGGTGAGCACGTATGCGCTGAGAAAGCGGTCGGACAAATAGGGCTCTGGAATTCGCACCGTATCTCCGCTGTGATCGAAGGCGCCCAGGTCCACGTGCGGGTTCATACTGAGATGATTTGAGAGCCTGCGGCGATCGCCGAGCCTGACGAGCTCAAAAAAGACTTTCTGGGCCTGGGCGTACTCTTGATGTCTCAATGTCTGGTCCAGCTGCGGATGACCAGCGACTCTGTTAGGATCGCACATATTTGGACTTGCGTCGTGCGTGAGCATGCTTGTGCGAGAAGCTGGTTCACAGCAACGCTGAGGGTCACAAAGCCACAGCCCTAGCATGACCGGCCAGCTCAGCAGAGTCGCCCGCAACGTATGGTGCAGCAGAGGACTTCGCCGTCTTGGATCGAGTCGCGTCCGCTCTTTGATCGTTTTGTAAAGCGGATATACGACCCAGGCGCGCCGCTGCTAGGATGCGCTTCGTGAGCACCCGTGGGGGAGATCAGGCGAGCAGTCCAATCATGTTACTGCTCTTCAGCCACTCGCGAGGTCTACTGTGTCAGTTTCTGGAAGGGATAGACGCATGGGAGAGTTGTCCGAGCAGTACCCTTGACGGCGCGGGCGATGGGCGCAGGCTACTTTCGAAGAGGCCATCTCACGTGGATACGCACGCGATGGCGGGCTCTATCTGCCTGAAACGCTTGATCCAATCTCGCCTAAGACGTTGAATTCTTGGAAGAGGCGCGTTCTCTCATGCGCCGCGTTTTGTGCGCACATCAGTGTCTTCTTATGGAGCGTGTCTGGGCGTACAGGCTGAGGTTCCCCGAGCTGTGTGAGGAACTGTTTGAGCGGTGGGTCGGTGAAGAAATATCTCGGATGGAGCTGCGAGGGGTCTTCGGACAATGTTTTGCTGAGTTTTCGGACGAGCGAATCATTCCACTCGCGCGACTTCACGATGAGGACAGCCTCTTTGTCGCGGAGCTCTTCCACGGGCCGTCGCTGTCTTTCAAAGACTTTGGCCAGCAGGTCTTAAACCCCGTAAGCAGCATGTTACTGGGCTGCCCCTTTCTTGGCTTGAGTCCGATGCTGTGGCATATGTTTCCATGAAGTCATCATTGAGTCCCCCCTATCTTCGAACGCTGTGCAGATGCTGTGCAAGTTGCTGGACCACTTCAACCGCAAAAGGGGCGAGACGGCGACACTTCTCGTCTCAACTACAGGCGACACTGGCCCCGCAGCCATCCGCGCGTGTGCAGGACTTTCCTCCCTTCGCATCGTTTGCAACTACCCTGAAGGCCAAATATCGCGACTCCAGGCACGCGAAAATGCTCGTCTCCTCCCCGTCGCGAGCAGGGCGCAGCGCGCGGGTGTGTGGGGGGCACTGAGGAACACACATTTCTCCAGGAGCAGCAGATGACGACAGTCGACAGCGACAACGTCCATGTGCTCGCCTTTCAGGGCGGTGGCGACGACATGGACGCCCCGATCAAGGTTGCCCCATGCGCGGAGTTGGCGGTACCCTCTGATTACAGGATCACCATCCGCGTATGTGACGTAAGTACTCTTGCAGGCGATATCAACCGACGAGGCCTTCCAGCTTCGCCACCGCGTCTCATCAGTCAATTCCATCAACATTGCACGTGTCCTGGCCCAGGTCTCTTGCGAACCCCGAGCGACCTGCTGCCCTATGAGCCGCATGCACCGATGCCCAGAGTCGCAAATTTGCCCCGTCTTGAACATATTGCGATCGGTGCGTGTGCACCGTGTCCGATCGGTGCGTGTACACCTTGTATGCTGACCGGCTTCGTGCTGGCGATGCTACAGACGGTGCACTACTTCTTCTGCTACTTCAGGGCAATCGAAGCCGCTGGAGAGGAGGTCGGCCACCCAGTGACATTTGCCGTCCCCTGCGGTGCACTTGGTAACATCACGGCCGCTCTGCTCGCCAAGCGCCTTGGCTTGCCAATTGCCCGTCTCATTGGAGGCACCAACGTCAACGACATTTTTCACCGAGCTGTCAGCCACGGCGATTTCTCCCGTCATCCCGAAATGGCTAGGACTCTAACCGAGGCCATCAACATTCAGGCGTGCCTTCCCCGTCCTCGGGCGTGACCATTCACTGCCAAGGGACTCTGACGGTGGGTGCATGGCAGGTGCCGTACAATTTCGAGCGAATTCTCTTCCTCTTGACCGGGGGCGACTCGGAAGCGGTGAAAGCCCTGATGGAGGAGATGGAGGGGGAGCGACGCATGACGCTCTCGGAGGATGTGCGGCGTGGGCTGCGCCAGACCTTTCAGACGCTGGTGGTGGACGACCAGGCAATGGCAGAGGAAATTCGCTTGCGCTGGCGCCACGGTTATCTCATCGATCCGCATACGGCAGTGGGACTTCGCGCTGCGCGAGTGCACCGTGAGGACGCGGCGATCGTGGTGTCAATTGCAACCGCGCACGCGTGCAAATTCGAAGAGGCGTTGCGCGTTGCTCTCGGCGATGCGTGGTGGGAGGGTGCCTACCCAGCCCGTACCAAAGAAATCTGGCGTGCTTGCCAATGGGCCCAAACGGCCCATGCACCCTTGCAACCCCGCCAGCTAGAGCCTCAGTGTGTGAGAGTCTGCTGATGGTTGCAGAGGAGATGACTCGCAAGCTAATGCCCTCCGCGGCGCGGGACCTGGCTGGAAAGCAAGAGTTTCGTCGCGGCGTTTTCAGGTGCAACCCTGCTACAGGCTGAGAAAACTGCGCCATGCACCTTCTAATTCCACACACGCACAATGCATACTGTGCATGCTGTGTGGCGCGCGGGCCCATGAGCTTCCAACCAACAGGTAGATGTTCAAAAAAGTGGCACCAGAAAGAACTCACGTTTGAGAGATATGCAGGGCGGGAGAAAATTGGGAGGCACAGCTGCGTGGAATGTTCGAGGCGCAGCGCTTTGTGCTTACACCCAGGAAGTGAGCAGAATGGTCTGTGATTTTGAGCACGAGTTAGTGCGGGTATCATGGATAGCATGCTGCTCCTGAGGATGCACTGCAGTGAGAAAGCGGTGAGTAGCTTCGCAGTCACAAGTACGGTCGAGGGATGTTGCAAGCAACAGCAGGTCAAGGCTTTATTGTCCAAAGTTTGGTCCCAAGCCAGGTTTTCCCTTGGGTCCCATAGCATGACCTCGATGCATAGGCCTAAGTTGCTCTTCTCTGAAAGCGCTGTAATGCACTCACTACTTTTGCTCAATTATTGATTTCCTGGTGGAGGCGCGAGATCTCGCGAAGCGTTGCATGCGTGATAGGCAGCGACCCGGATACCTGCCTCCCAGATCATACGCGATGCTCCTCAGCACCATGGAGAGCTTAGGATGGAAGGGGTATCGTGCAGGGTGCGTGCGTCTGAAAGGAAGGGAGATGGGCCTGGCAGAGGAGCGCATCGATAGCGCCAGCCTGGCTGCGCACGAAGACCTCTTCGCCGCTGTGCGTAACCCGGTTCTGGAGTGCACCAGAGCCTCCCTGGGCTCGGCAGCCTTGGAGGCAGCGCATGGCGAGCAGCAGCGTCGGATAGACCTGCGCCTTGATGTAAGCGGCTGGCGCGCCTGCGAGCGCGGGATCGAGCGCCCGAACGCGTGCGGCGGCCTCAGCCGCAGCTGCCTCGAGATCTGCCTTGGAAGTCCACGGCGCGTCGGCGCCAGCGCCCTGAGAGCGCCCTGCGAGAGAAGCGGACGCGGGTACAAGGGGTACGAACGAGCGGGAGCGCCAACTGGCGGCGAGTGCATGATAGGACAGGGGCGGTGCTGCGGCGGCAGAGACACCAGCATGCGACTGACGGCCCTCAGTGAGGAGGCGGAGAGCCTCAGCGTGCCAACCCTTCAGGTGAAGCTGGTGCGCCTCCCAGAGGAGGAAAAGCGTGAGGACCGCCTCAACCAGCTGGCCGTTGTCCTCGCTCTGTTCCACCCACTCAGCGACCGATGGCCCGCATCCTAGCGGTCCCGCCACGCTGCCTGCTCCCTGATTCTGCTGCACAAAGTCGCGAACCGCCTCCCAGTGGGCGAGCGCGCCCGGCGAAGCGAGGTCGGCGGCGGCTGGGTGCCCCTTGGCTGGTGCGGTTGCGGCAGCAGCTGAACATGCGGCGAGGGCGTCGGCAACAAGCTCTGCGACAAGGCCCAGGCTGCGCGTGTAGTCCGCTGCTGCGAGAAAGAGTGCCGAGGCAGCAACGCGTCGGTCCGCAGGCGGGCCGGGCTGTGTGGAGCGGCGCGCGGCTAGCAGAGGGTCGTCATGGCGCAGCTCCAGCAAGAGGTGTGCTGCGCGCGCGGCGGCGCTGAGCAGGAGAGCCTGTCTCCGCGGCGCCTCGAGTGCCAGCGACTGATTCCCTTGCAAGGGCGCCCCCACGTCGGGACGGAGCACGTTCCTCGCTGCGTCCGGCCCGGCTACCAGGACAACCCGAGCGAGCAGCTCCACAGCGTCTGCATCTCTACGCCCGCCCTCCGCGCGCGCGTCGTCATAGCCAGGCCCCATTGCAGCCGGCTCGCACGCCAGACAGTAGTGCACTGCCGCACGTAGTGGGAGCACTGTCCCTGCTGTCCGTGCGCCGGGGGTAACTGATCCTGCCCCGGGCTGCCCGCTGTCCATGCGCCGCGCCGCGCCCGCAGCTGGCTCGAGCAGACGGGCTAAGAGCGCTTGGAGGCGTGCGCGAAGGCCGCGCGCGCCCTGTATGCGGGGCGCGGCGCCGTAGAGATCGAGCACCAGCGCGACGTGGGCAGCCTCGAGCGCAGGGTCGTCGGCCACGGCGGGCGCGGGCGCCGCTGGCGCAGCGACTCGCTCGGCTGTGGCGGTGCGCTCGGCGAGCTGGTCGAGGGCGTCGAGCGCCAGGTCAAAGCGGAGGGAGAGGAGGGCAGCCAGCGGCTTGATGTAGGGTGCGGCGCCTAGGGCGGCGCGGGGGATCTCGGCGTCGATGCCCACCAGGCCGTCCGTGAGGTCATCTCCGAGCGCGAGCAGGGCCGAGAGGTGGCCCTGGATGCCCAGCGCGCCGGGCACTCGCGGTGTGGGCGCGAGACGGAAGCGGCGCTCTCGCACCGGGTCTGCATCCGGTCGAGCAAAAATGAGGTGGCGCCAGAGGATGTCCTGCACGTGCGCCCAGAGGATGCCCCAGTCGGGCGACGCCGGCGACGCTGTGCCCTGCGCTGTGAGCGCACGAAGCTGCCGCGGGTGCAGCCCGAGCAGCGAAGGCAGCTCGCGGAGGTCAAGCGGACAGTCCTGGTGCGCGCCAGACGCTGCTCCCGCACCGGCTAGCGGTTCCGGCGCGGCCGCGCGCAGCACTGCGCGGGAGCGCTCGTTCACGATCGCGTACACGGCACGCATCCACACATCATTGCCTGGAACGGCGCTTTGCGCATATTCTGTGTCCAGCTCTTGCGCCAACCGATCGTCGAGCAGCCCGTCGCCGTCCGTGTCGATCAGACCCACGCGGTGCATTCCACCGGACTCAACCCAGGCAGCCAGCGCCTTCTTGATGGTGGGATGGTGCGAGTGCCGCGTCGCGAGCGCCACTGCGTCCTGGTAGTGCCCCGTGCGGAGCAGGAAAAACACTTGAGGCCACAGGGGCACAGGAACCTGTCCCGCGCTGGGCGCCGCCATCTCCCAGGATGCGTGGTCGGGCTGGTCGCCGAGGAACCAGCGGACCCAAGCGGACACAACGCGCACTCCAACAGAGTCGTCTGCGCGAACAGCAACGAGGCCTGGGTCCTCAGCCTGGATCGCCGGAAGCACTTGCTTAAGTAACCAGACCTGCGGTACATCCAGCAACCCGCTCTCAGCTTGCCGCACGACGCCACTTCACACCCGCACGACGCTGGGTGGCATCCGCTGCTCCGGGCTCCGGCACATACCCAGTACGAGTCCTCCAAAAATCGCAAGGAACCGCGAAGTTGCAGCGCCTGCAGTTCCGCCGATAGCTCCGTAACACTCTCGGCACCTTGCGCTTGGTCAGGAGAAGGAGCGCGCACGCCGCGAAGGCCAAAAAAGTTTTCGGGGCGAAAAGCCTCCCCGCCAGATGAACCCTGAGCCCCGCCGCCGCCGCGAAACATGCGTGAGCCCTTCGGGTTAAAGCCAGACGCGATCCCCAGAGAAAGGGGGTGGGGGTGGGCTTTACCGCGTCCGCGCGGCAAATCACGCAGTCAAGCGCCTCGTACAGCAGACGAAGAGGCTCCGCGCCACCGGCCTCCGCTCCTGGGACGGCACCAGCTAGACGCTCCACGCCCGCACCAGTGCCCATGCCCGCGCTCCCTCGTTGCACCAATAACGCAGGGATTGGTGCCTGGGGCAAGGCAGCGCCCCAGCGGTTCGGCGGCAGCGCCACTGCAGCGAGCTCCTGGGCGAGTGGTGGGAGGCTTCCGGATCGAAACCGCACGAGATTAATCTTGCGCACCTCCTCTGCAAGCTCTGCTCTGCGGCTGCCCTCCCATCGCTGTCCCTCACTGCCATCAGCGTTGACCGCTCCATTGCCCCCACTCGCACCACCTGACGAGCTCTTGGCCCCTGCGCCTGCAGCAGCGGACCGCGATGGCAGCACCGACGACAGCCATCCACCCAAGGCCGAGGCAGCAGACGCGGAGGGCGCTGGCGGTGCGGAAGTTGCCGAGGACTGGGCTCGTAGTGCTTGCGGCCGAATGATCGCGCCGCTATATCCATCGCGCTGGGCTGCCGATTCAGGAGCCGCCTCCTGGGTAGGCCCCACTGCTGCTTCGCCCCGTGCTATAGACGCGCTCAGCAGATCCTTCTCCTCCAGCCAACCCCTGCCATGCGAAAGCCTTAGGCACCATCTGGGAGCGGTGGGAGCGGTGTGATTTCGGTGCAGCGATACGTGGATTTCGCGCCAACCTGCACCGAAGGGCGGGGGGGCGCACAGCTTAAGGGAGGCCGAGAGGTGAGAGTCGAGCGCTTCCGTCGTTGAAGCGAGAAGCGCGTCGAGCGTTTGCAGCACTTGCGGGTTCTCAACCGCAAGCCCACCGGTGCCATCGTCCGCTGCAAGGTCAAGGTGAATTCCTCCCGACCCTGCGCCCAAACACAGCGGATTTGAGAGTTGGCGTCTTTTTCGTCTTGAGCCTGAGGCGCGTTCGGAGGGAAGGGAACCAGATGGACCATGGTCGTGGAGGAGCTCCGGCTGTGCTTGGCCTGCACCACCAACAAGCTGGAGCGTGCCCGCCAGAGAGTCCGTATAGCCTCGGGTGGAGAGCATCTGTTCCGCATTTGGGTCGCGCGCCACCCACGACCCGGCAGCAAGATACTGCCCATAGCCTTCGTAAACCTACAACCAACAGGAGAACTTAGACCTGACTTGGCCGTACTACATTACTCGACGTGCAAATGGATCCTGCGTGCATGCACGTAGCGCCAGCAGACACACCCAAGAGGCCCCAGAGAGCGACTGTGGCGCGCGTACCTGATGAAGATTGAGAAGACCAAGGCCGCGAAGGCCACGGAGCGACTCCTCCACCGACGTGACATCTGACAAAGCCATCCTCCCCGATACCCTTGTAAGTAGTATATCAGCTGCAACTCACGCCATCCACCGCCAGGCGACGCGCAGTGTCAGGAAGGATCCGTCAGTCGGTTCACGGGCACTCAAAACTGACTACATTTGAAGGTGTCAACTCTCGCAGAGCTTTTCAAAGCTTTGCTGTCTGAGACGACGCCTTCGTTTGTGCGCAATGCCGCGTTGGAGTGGGCCCGCCCTGTTGGCGACGGCCATACTCGGAACGTCTAACCTCGTTTTCGGGGAGCTTGGTCCTCGATTTGCGCAGCACTGCAATCGCCCGGTGTTCAATGTGACCGGAGCTGCCGAATTCTCGAAGCAGCTCAACAACGGGGAGGCTGCACGGGACTGGGAGTCTGACGAGGTCGGGCGATGCTGGTGTTTTGATGCACGCCCCATGGCGACGCTGAACCTCTGGGGAACGACGCGAATAATCCGTGTGCGGCCTTACAACCCCACGCAGACGCACGTGTGGCATGCGTCGGACCAAGACGGGGTGCTCAAAGCGATGTCCCAAGATAACGGCGGGCTATTTGCTTGGGTATCGCGTTTTGGAATGGCACACGCTCACACGTGCTCGATGCTCAGCAGCCGTGGAGAGTGTTTGATCCGCACCAGTGCCTTTCAGCCTGTGTGCGTGGCAGTGAGGGGTTCCAGCCGAGGAAGCAGCCTGCGGATAGCCAACGAGTTCGACCGGTCAAAGCCCGCAGCACCACGACGTGCTGCGCACCGCAAGAATAGTCCGATGGGTCCGTTTTGACAGATTGTGCAGTGCTACCTTACATCGAAGTCAGCCCTTGTGACGAGTGCTTTCGCTCAGGGAAACTCTGCTTCCTCTGCTGTTCGCTGTGCTCATCTTCCTGCTCGCACCTTCAATCTCTCATAATCTATACTGCTACTACTTGTCAGGCGCGCCTCCCGCTCCTCTCAACGATCTGACCACTGATACTGCGGGCACAGGCTGGCTTGCCTTGCTGCGAAGATACAGATGTTCGGCGCAACCCTGCCTCAATTGGTCTGAAGAACTCCTGGTTCGAACACAGGCGCGCTGTTCACAGCACTGTTCTGTGTGATCGTGGCGGCTTTTTTCACACTTCGAAAATTTCTTGGGCCAAAGCAGGCCGTGTTTTTCGGTGCGCTATCGTACGGGGGAATTTTGTGGCAGACAACACTACATAACCTGCTACACCACCGCATGATCGTGCTGGCGCTGGTGTGCGCCGCGTTCGCTGGATTTCTGCTCGCGTACAACTACCCGCCATCAAAAAAGGGGCAGATGTCGTTTCAGATGATTCTGCAGTTTGTGGCTGGCATCTTGGTCTTCATCGCCTCACCTTCTCTTGCTTCTGAGGGATGCGCCATCTACTTGGTCTTTGGAACATCCTGGATTTATACCTCTTATGTCCGACCTCATCTCCGACCACGACGTCTTGGGCGCGAAGATGGTCGAAATTCTGAGGAGCACGACGTAGCAGCGCAGGGTGGGGAGACCATGGGATTTGAGAGTCCTCAGGGCACCGACAGAGGGCCCACGGATGCGGCTGCTGCAGGATATGTAAGACACGTTGCAGAGAGGTGGGGAAAAGAAGCGACACCTGTTGGCGCCGCTCAGTGGGCCGCATCATCACCTGCTATTGTAGGACGGAGTCTGACAGGGTGGGCTACACCGACGCCAAAGAAGCGCCTGACGGAGAAACGGTGTTCGCCCCTGCCCGCGGTGGGGCGCCTGTGGCAATGAGAACTGACGATGGAGCGAATCCTCGAGCGGGTAGATACATCGAGGAGCACTACCGGGGCCCACTCGAGACCGAGGTCAAGACGCACAATCCATTTCACTGTACAGCTCCAGCCCCCCACATTACTTCTCCTGCCTTACGTCCTACAGCGTGTGGGAGGCGTCACGTGGCCTCTTGCACCTCGCAAGGGATGATGTGTGCATTCCGATAGGTGCGGGCGCGCAAGAGTATGTATCGGAGGAGGCATACCGCCGCCAGGCAAGCCCGTGGCTGTAACTCGAGAAGCGCTGTTCCCCAAGCCCTGCATCCTGACACCAGCGCTACCCGCCAAATGCTGTCTGTCAAACGCGTCTTGCTGCTGACCAGGCGATCGAGCACACACGACGTCAGGAGGAGGAGCTAACCGCATACATGATGTCGGGCTCCGTCTCAACGCCGTTTCCCTGTCCTCACTGGGCGGGTTAGGCACTAACATTTCGGTACGGCTTGGCCCATGCAGGACCGGCGGCGGCTTTGAAAAGTACACTCACCTTCTCTCGGCGGAAGCGAAGCGCATGTGGGCCGAAAAGGTGGGCGAGAGCCAGTTGCCGCCTGACAGGAATGCCTCGGACTCTGATTGACCGCCTTGAGAAATCAAGGAGCCTGAACAAAGTTATCAGCAGTCCTGGGCTGTCACTGTTTGGGTCGTCCGAAAGGATCGGAACGAAGTGTGCAAAGCCCAGCTCTACCAATTGCAATCCCGGGTTGTAGGCTTTTAATAACGAGGTTTCAACATATACATCGACTGTGTAACCTTCTCGCAACCCACCGAAGGTCGTTTTAAAAAACACCGTTGCCAACCGTTCGCGGCCCCGGTGGGGCCGGCGGTGGCGGCTGGGCGGTGCAGGATGAGGCTTCTCGCCGTGGTTTTTCGCGGTCTGGGTTGTGGTTTTTTCCCCGTTTGGAGTTCTTGCGTGCCTATCGATTAGGTTTGGTTGTATGATACCCGGCTGACTGCGACGTAGCACACAACCGTCATGGAGACTGCGTTGTTCAGAGAACGTGCCCAATGATCTTCTCCTCGATGCTCATTCGAATTGCCGCCTCAGCTCAAGTTCGTCAGATCTCCTTTCCGTGCCGACCCCGCAAGTGCGACAAACTCTCTCACGGTGTCAGCATTCTTCCGGGTTTATGATGCCCCTGCCACTCACGCCACCGTCAAAAAAGGTGTGGCTCACTTCGTCGCCCCGGTGTGCGTGGAATGGATGCAACGGGGTGGACCTTGAGAAGCGATCGAGCTCGAGCTCGAGATAGACAGCAGCGCGCGTCTTGTTCCCGTCCACTCCACGACCGTATTTGCGTCCATTCAAGACCTCCGAAACCTCGCATTGGGGGACGATTTCCGCTGATTGCCAAGAACTACTTGAGGATGCCGGTTCCAAACTCTTGCCCTCAGCTGAGTCGTTACTCGGGCGGCGCCCTTCGATGAGTGATGGCCGGTATCCAAGTGATAGCGTATAAATACGGCGGCGGCGAACCGTCTCGAGCGGTTCAAGACTCTCCAAGACACGTTGTATCTCATTGGCCTCCTCCGACCCGCACGACTGGATTGCTTGCAGAAACGAGTGCACCGTCAATTCGATGCAACGGCAATCGGTGTATGCGACTACGTCGCACGAGCGCAGCAGAACAGACCATGAATGTACGCTACCTGGCACCAACAGCTTTCGGCACGCCGATAAGAACGCCATCTCCCCGACGACTTCGCCCGAACGCAGCTCCTGTATGATCCGTCCACCAAGCGTTGCGTGCGCAACCCCGTAATCAAAGAAAAAGATCGACGTTCCCACCGTGCCCTCCTGGTGCCCCGCGCCGCACCCGTCAGGTCGTTCTATTGCGAAGGCGCAGTCAGGCACGCGGGTCAGCACTACATCTCTATCGCCGCCCTGAACTGCATCTGCAGCCACTGTCTGGCGCTAGTGCCAATGCGCGGGCTGTTTCATGGGAAAGTTCCAACCGCAACAAGCTTCTGGCCCTTCATGAATGTGCGTGGACGCGATTTGTCGATGACGTTCTGTCTGAGCTTGTCAGACATGGCCTTGAAGAAGTCGAAACGATCCCACTTCACCACGACGAGGGGACACGATGCGACGCACTGAGTTGCCCTTGCTGCTAGCTCCCCAAGGGAGCCGGTCGACAGTGATTTGCATATGCGCACCTCAGTACTCCGGTGCTCTTGGTCCTCACTGGACTCGGCGGAGTCAGTAGGGAGCCTGGCGGAATCGGGACCCGAGCCTGAGAAACTGTTGCTTGATCCGCTGCTTTCCTTTAGCCCGACGCGTAGCCCTTTATTGAAATGGAACACGGGCCGACCATGGATGCCAGTAGGCGACGCGCTCATGGTGGTCGAGCAGCCCTGGATGGTCTCGGAAGCAGGATCAACGCAGCTGATGATGACCAAGAAACCAAGAAAAATAGTAGTACCTGTAGTAAATAGTTTTCCAACATTTTGTCTGAACACAACGTTTTAATAAGAGTTCTCAGTTGCTTTACACCCTGGGTGAGAACACCGCGCCGGGGCTTTCTCGGCGCGGCTTGCGGTGTTCCCCCGTGGGTGGAGGATTCACGAGGAATGGAGGATTCAGGTCACGAGAAGGACTCTGTTCCGACGGAAAATCAGGGAACTGGGGGCTGCGAGCCGCACCAGGATGTTGACAGTCGGAGTGAGACGTACAGCGTGCCAGAGACGCCTACGCTGGAGGCTGAAGAGTCTATCGACGAGGGCGGCGAGGGATGTGAGGGAACGAACCCGGCCGTGGCACCCCTCGACCAGCACGCTGATTCATCGCTGCTGAGCTCGCCGATGCGGGCGCACGGCCATGCAAACGCGCCCGAATTTTCTGCCAGCCCGGGGACTCCGGCCGGCACGTCTCCGGTCAAGGTTCCTGCAGCTGGCCGAGTCGCCCAGGTTCTTGCCTGCTTTGCCTGCCTCACTGTCGGGCCTGTCGTGTTTCAGTCCCTGCGCGCGCTTCCTTGAGTCTCTACTGACTCCAGCGCTGGGGGGAGTAGGCGCTGAGGCATCCGCGAGATGAGCTGATCAAACCGGCGAGGTGGGACACACACTCGTGGCTGCCACTGCTTCCTGCTTCGGGCCTGCTAACACTTGACTCGCATGACGTCCTGGGTTTCCCGATTGCGCCTGCACTGGCGGACCGTGTGCTGCAGTGGTCCGAAAGCTACATCCAGACAGTGGCAGCGCAGCGCACGCGCTGGATGTCCTTTCTCGGCACTCACTCGGGTATTGTCGACGATGCTATGCGCTCTCGTCTCAAGTCGCTCGTGCGTATGGGCATACCGCCAGAGCTGCGGCACCGCGTGTGGCGGCTCACAACCGGCTCCTTTGACAAGCAGCGTCGTGCAGCAGTGACGTATGATGACCTCCTGCGGCGCTACCAGGTCTGCAAGCCGCACATCCAGTGCGCACCGCACGCCGCGCGCGGCACTTACCGAAGCGTGCTGGATTGCAGGGCGTGCCGTCGCCTTTCGATGACCAGATTTCCAAGGACCTCCGTCGCACTCTACCCAGGTGACAGAGACCTCTGAACAGCTCCTTCTAGCCATCAAAGCTTGCCTCGGCGAGGATAGCTGAGACGATTCCCATGCTAAATGTGCACGTATGCACGGTGCCGCGGGGGAGAAGCTATTGGGGGGAGTTCTATTCCCATCAGTCCAATGCCACTGTTCACAGTCAGTCAATCGGGGGGGTAAGGGGAGGGAGGGGGGCATTTCCCTTGACCCGATTCTACTTCCTGTATGCTCCCTCGGAGTATCAATTCTCTAAGAGCAGGGGCGGCACCCAACTCACGCGGCCATGTGCGAGTGTTGCAGCCACCCACGCTACGCCAATCCCGACGCGCGGCGAGCGCTGGCCAGAGTACTGCGATGCTACGCGCTGTGGCACCCCGACATTGGGTATTGCCAGGGAATGAATTTTCTTTGTGGGACGCTTCTGCTCATCATGGCTGAGGAGGATGCCTTCTGGCTCCTCGCCGCAATCGTTGAAGACGTGCTCCCGGGATTCTACCACCCTTCGCTGATCGGCGTCAACGCGGACACCCACACGTTGCACGACCTTGTGGAGGTCAAGCTCCCGTCGGTTGCTGCGTCTCTTGCGGCTGTCGGCCTCGATCGCGACTCACTCTGCTCTGTCTATGTCGCATGGTTTATGTGCGTTGCCCCTCCACGTCTTCTGCGTGAGACTGGCGGCGCACTGACCATCAGTGACCGCACGGACGACCAGGTGTCTCTTCAACCAGCTACCTTCCGAATCTATGCTACGAGTCTGGGACCTCTTGCTGTTTGAGGGCTCGAAGGCACGCCGTCCCTCCGCTTTTGTTGTGTTTGTGCACAACAGCGTGGTGGTTATCCCAGAAGAACGTGCGTAATCCGCTTTTTCAGATTCTTTTTCGGACGTCACTCGCGCTTCTCCAGCTCAATGAAAAGTGCCTCGCGGACCTTGCCACGGCGGTGGAAGAAGGACTCATTCACACCTCGACGGCGGGAACCGAGGCTCTCGAAGCTTTGCGCGAAATGCCTGCCCTCGCTATTGACTCTAATCTACTTGTACGTTGAGTCACAAGGATCCCGCTGATCCCCATGAATTGAAATTCGAATGATTAGTTGCGTGGCAGCCTGTCAACTCCAACAATCGTGGTGCCTGCTCACACCTGCTCGGGGGGCGGGGGTGAAATAGGTGGCCACCGCTGTCAACTCGCTCGGGTCTATTCCCAAGGCGCTCCTACAAACGCTCCGCCTTCACAATACCAGGTCCTGCCGGTGCTGGTGCTGTGAATGCCGAACATGTGCAACGTCATTTTTGGAATTCTGATCGTGCTGACGTTATTTGGGTCTGGCATAGACGGGTGCTATCGGGTGGCGACCTCGAAGAAGTATTCGTCAAGCAGTCGCGCCCGCTGCTGGTAAATTGGCAGTGCCTGGGCCGTGGCGTGTGCGCGCCAGGCTAGGTGCGCCCACCGCTTTTGCGATGTGACAGCCACCCCCTCCTGGTCGCTGTTGGCAGGAGCTACGTGGCAGAGAAGAAGATAACACGCGCAAGACGCTGCTCGCCTCCAATGGCGGCACCGCCCTGCCGCACCGCCTTCTATCATACGTTTGAAGACGTTCTTGATGCTTTCTATTAGAAGTAATTGCGACTTAGCAGCACTTACCGTTCCCTTCACCACCAGGCGCGTATGTATGGTCTGGCGACGACACTGGCAGTATTTGTGTGTGGGACGCGCAGACCGGTTGTATTGTCAAGCGCACACACACGCCCTCGCGCAGGAGGGTGTGCTCCATGGCAGCAACACGGGGAGGAGGTCCCGACTTGCAATGGGGAGGAGTGCAAGGCAGCGCTGACAGCCCCGATCGACTCTGGGGGGAGCATGTGTGGGTGGGCTGCCAGGGCGGTTCAATCTGCTCGTTCGACACGCGCACCCTTGAGCTTTGGGCTATGCTTCCTGGCCACACGCAGGACGTGATGGCCATGACAAGGGTTCCAGCCCCCGATCATTCCGAATCGTTTCTTGAGATTTCAAGAAACGTACAACTGGTGTATCCTTGCAACCACACATTCGAATAAGCTGCAATTGTTTTGGCAGGTTGGGGACCACATGTGGACGGCAGCTGGGCATATGCTGCTGGTCTGGGCTAGTTGTGAAACATCAGATCCACATGTGGTGCGTGAAATCAATTGTGTGGGAAAAGATATCCTCTCGCTGCACGCTTCGCACTCGGGGTCGTTCGTGTTCTGCGGGTCCATTGCGGGCTTTATCGTGCTTGACGCACTTTCTTCCGAGACGCTTGCAGTCGGCTCTGTGGACGAAGGAGTGACTGATGTCGTCGAAGTCCGCCGCGGGGAAGGGCTCGCCAGTTCGTTTTACGCGGACTCAGGCACTCGGAGTAGAGTTCAGGGATCAGGGACACATCACAGCAGGGGCGACACCACTGGAGTTGGCGGAAGCACCCGAAATGTCGAAGTCTGGTGTATCCATGGAAACTCGGTCTTGCCCACTTCATGGAGTGGGAAGAGGGGAAGGGGAGGAGCGAACAGAAAACAGGGGTGTCCTTGAGCTCTTTGTAAGCCCCCCGCCGATTGTCGAATGGAGGATATGAATGCGTTGGCCCTGACCAGGTGATCGGATGCTGGGACACAGAGACCTTTTCATCGGGACAGTGTCGGCACGTAGGGGAGGGCCACGTGTCGGGCCTAACTGCACTTCCAAATGGAGAGGTAGCTTCTTTGCGTGCTTGATAATTCAGGATTGTATTTCCCTGAATGCAGCCCCGGACTACGCTGGAAACAGGTTTGGTCAGGAAGCAGCGATGGGCGCGTCTGCAGCTGGAACTCTAAAAACAAGCGCCTGATCCGAAAAATCGGAGATTTGAAAGAGCCCGTGAGTAGCATGGTTCCTGTAGCGAATCTTTTGCTCGGAGTACTCACGGTGTGGGTCGCGCACTTCGATGGATCAGTCTCAATATGGGTGTCATCGGAGCTTTCACAAGAAGAGTTGAGACGAGCGAATCACGTGAGTTTCTCTCAGATCTTTTTTGCTATGTTGTGATAGTTTTTAAATTCCGTGCAAGGTTTTCTTTCAGGTGAGGTACGAATGGCGACTTCGAAGGGAAAACTTGGCGCAAATCCACACACTCTCAAATGATCAAGACGAGGAAAGGGGCAGTAGCGCATCTAGTGGATGTCAAGTATGCTAGTGCTAATTCGTTGAACGCATCACGTAAAGTAAATCACGAGAGGTACTGACTGTCGAAAAGAAACCTCTCAAAACATCTCACCATTCTACCGCAGCACTCATGACACGGATTGGACTGAATGCGGTGCAAGAGGCAGTTCACGGATTTCCGCTGGTTCCAAATGTTTTAGTGACCTGTCCGAGTCAAGAAATGTTATGCTGAGTTTTGATCGAAAACAAATAGTAAAATTTAGAAGGGAAGGTGATGATGAGGTAAATGGGTCGACGAATGACCTGTGTTTTGTCATTGGCATACGTGCGAAGGCAGTTTGCGCGATTTGCAAGGCATCTCCGTGACTCACCAGAAAAATTATCTGCGAGACCCCGAACAATGGTAAGACCCCTTGGTTGACCCTATCAATATTCCGAACAATGCCTTCGTGACACAGGACGGAGATGACCTTGTCGTCGAATTTCTCTTCGAGTTGCTTCACAAGTCGCACAACCCGTGAACGCACCTCCGCAGCAGACTCCACTTCAAATGCGTGGTGGAATCCATCAAACTCGTCTTCTTTCCAGACGTCACAATATCTGTGCGAGAGACAGTTTGGGTCTACACAAAGAATCCCGCTTTGTGCAACGCTACATCGCTAACAAAACTTCGTTGCGAGGGTCGAAAACCGGTCATGGTCACCCAACTCCAACAAACCGAAGAATCTTTCTCGAAGCAAAATGTTTGGAATGACATTGTCGATATTCAAACCAATCGTGCCTGCAGGGGGAAATTCATTTCGCTTTCATCACAACAAAACTTCGCTGTTGAAAGGAAATCAAGGAAACACTTGAACAATTGACAGGTATGCGGTTGGGACCCAACTAGCAAATAGTTCCGCTGTTTCTTTTGTGCGCTTGAAATCCGAGTGAAAAACGCGAACCGATTCAAGTTCATGCCGATGAAGTGACCCCAGAAACGCCATTGCCGAGCGAACAACCTGGTCCCGACCGCTGGGCGCCAGACCCCACTCTGGTACACCATTCTCAGGAGCCGAAACGATGATGCCTGTCAAGCTCTCAACGAGGTTATCATTGAGATTCAGGGATCCTGGGACTGGGTTCACTTGCCTTTCTCATTCGCTTCACTCCTTCCGTGTCTCATCGCGAAGTAGCGATTTTTCAGCGGAAGATGTTCAAACTCAGCAACTTGCGGAGCCGTGTGTTCGTTTTCCTGGCGGTTTTGATGCATGTTTGCGGGAAGGTGATTTTCGTTGAATTCTCCAGTGCGATGGGCGGCAGCGAGAGTTGCTTCGACTCGTGCATTCTCTTCCACGCTGTCCTCCTCTGATTCCTTGATCAGTCCATCTCCACGTGCACGCGTTTCATCCTCGTCCGTCCAAGGCGAATAAATCAGCCCATGGTCTCCAACCACCTGCTGCGAGCAGCGCGTCAGCCTGTGAAGTTCCTATCATGAAAACATAAATAGAACCATCCTCACGATTACAAAGAACGCGACATCTTCAACATTCCAAAATAGATGCAGCGCTGGAACGTGGAATTTGCCTTTCTATTGCTGCCATCAGGTGCGCCGCCGCGCAAAACAAGTGGAGGTGCGCTGCTGAAGTTTTCTTTCAAACTTCTGACATCCTCGTGCGGGGACCCAGACTTCGGCATGTTTTTGCTGCAAACGGAATTCCAGTGCTGCACGGCATCATCCTCATCCAAGAAAAAGCGACAATTTTCTTCCCAAAGAATCTGTGGCCGACCCTGATTCATCCAGCCTTCTTCGCCATGTACACTTGACCGTACTAGCGCAAAGCTGCGTCGCCACCACCAACGCTCAGAATTGACAGCGCCAACTCGGGCAGGGCATCACAGGGAACCCCATGAAATTCTGGCTGGAAAGATCTGATTCCAAGGTTCGACAAGCGCCGGACTGGACCTTGTGTTCGAGATTTTGCTCTCTACGTCACTCATGTCCGCTGTCATCGTGTCTCGCTTGCCTCTGCACCAAAAAGCAACTTCGTTCTTCTCGAGCGTGCACTCTAGCAGACCAGCTCCCCCCCCCTCCCTCAACAGGACCGCCAGTGTATTCCCGCGCAAAGAGCACCCAATGAGGTCTGCCAGCCCCCCCTCGCCTGTGCCCAGTGCATGGCCATACCTTGCCCTACAATTGCTCGCCAGTCAGCCAGCATGCCATAGCACAGGGTGCATGTAGAAGACTGAAAAAGAGAGCAGGGTATGAGTTCTAGACCGTAAACGCGGGATGCGGCAAACCCGGTGTGCTCAATGGTGCAGTTGGTGGCACGAAGAGAGGCGCCGCACGTGACCTCGATTCCATTGACAGCCCGCGCGATGCGCCTTTTGTAATCGTGCAGTGCGCGATCAAGCTGCGGCAGTGCAGGGTCGGCAGGCGATGGAACCTCGCCACCGACGATGCACTGCGCTAGCGAGCAGTTGCCCCCCCGCGTAACCAGCACTGATGATCCGCGTGTGGCACGCACCACGCAGTCGCCCAGCACCCAACAGCTCGATGTCCCACGTACTTGAACTGCGTACGCGTCCCGCCTGCCATCTTCGACGTTCACACCTAAAACCCCTGTCACTCCTCTGCGTTGCCCTTGCGCTGCGAGTATAAGACGGACCGTGAGTGCTCGAAGACTTGACGCCAGCGCGGAAGAAGCGACAGGCGTCGTCAGTGCTAGGGTCCCTCGCACTTCGGTGCGTGCCGCACCATTGCCAAGCACTGAATGAGTGCAGGGCGGGACTTCCGCAGCTCTTTTGCCACCTGACTCCTTTCCAACGAAGCGGCCTGATGGAAGCAGAATGCGTCCCTCGATGCCCTGTGTACCGCTGCGAGCCTTGTCCAGGGCGGACTGCAGCGAAGATCCCGCCTCGAGCACTACGTCCTTCTCCTTCACACTCCATTCTGGTGGGTCTTGACACGGAGTCACATCATCTCCTCCCGACTCTTCGCTCGCCTCCAATCGAGCCTCTCCAACTGAGTCATCGGTGGCACTGTCACCCCCGATCGTGTCGGCGGAACTCAACTCGGGAGCATCGTCCGCTCCCGAGATACTGCCGCGCTGCGTGGACATGTTCGCTTTCAAGGGATGCGCAATGTGCTAGTCTGCACTTTGTCATACTGTGTGCAAACCAGGAAATACAGGCTGTGGGTGGCGTTCAAGACAGTTCAAGCACGGTTACAGACTCAGCCCTCGATCGTGGATGAGCATGGGCGGAAACCTCTTCGCCGTTTTGAAGCAGGTCCTTGCACACCATATCCGGTCGGCTAACAAACATGTCCAGCCCCTCTGTATCTTCCATGTCCGCGCCATCATAGAGGGTTGGAAATGCCACTCGGGTTTTGTCAGGTAGGCTGCCTCCACGGATACGGAGCAGGCTCGAGCGCAACGCGTTGGGGGGGTCGTAGTGATCTTTTCCTCCAGGAGAGGATCCACTGGCTGGCAAAGGAGGAGAAGTATCACAACGCGAGATCGTAAGGAAGCCGATCATCACGACTGCGCTTACTCCACAACCTCTCATACGTCGCCATGGCATCGACTCACTTCGGGGACTCACTTCTGTGGATCTCGCGAATCAAGAAAATCGAGTTGCAAGAAAATTGGGACACCACCTGAGCAGCTTGTCCGAACAAACATGCTGCCCATGTGATGGGGCAGGAGGTGAAGTGCCGGTTGCTGATGGTCTGCTGCTGCTTGATCCTCCTCCCTATACAATTAGCATGCAATACAATGCCTCCGAAGCAAGTCAGCTCTCCTGAGCCGCCACTCTTCGTCGTTGCTCAAGTTGCCTCGCCGCGCCTGTGGGCTGGCAGCCTCAGGGGGAGTGCCGCGGAAGCGCCGACAGAGTCACGAGTTGCAGGGAATCTTTGGTTGCTAGAGATGGCACTTTCACGAGCAGCTGAAGAGGGTGCAGATGCTGTCGCGGTGTGCTTGCCAGGCCCTTGTAGCTGCGACTTGAACGCGTTGTGCCTTCCTCATGACGCGATGCAACCGCGGATGCTCACCTCAGAGTGTTGCGGTTAGGTGACTGGGAGTATCGCTTCGCCGCCTTTCACGCGCAAAGATTCGGAGGCTGCAGAACGGCCGTTGACTGGGGAGGTGTTGGACGAGGATCTCCAACGCGAGGCGGAGCAGACGTACGGGGAGGTCCGGGGACTACTTGAGGACCTGGGGCTACCATTCGCGGTGACACCTGGAGTGCACGACCGTCCCTTTTTGACTGGATTCATGCGTGTCTTCGGTTTCGATCCATCGGCTGGCTCTCATGGGCGAGCATCCCCGCGGGCGCCACAACATGGCCCGACACCACCTCCCGCTGACCCCAGCAGATCCACCCGACTCGGAACAGCCATGGTCCAGATTGGTGGCGATGCGGTAGAAGAAAGCAGCGATTTCACAGATGATGGTATGAGCCACAAGCCGACTGGTGCGCTGCAGGAAGCCATGAACAAGCTGGCTCTGGGGCCTGAGTCGGTCGACGCCCTCTCACGGAGGGCCGTGCAATCCCTCCGCTCAGCTCGAAGTGCGGCCCGAGAAGTGTCTACAGACGGAGAGACGAGGTCAAAGGAAGGAAAAGATATCGAGGAGGGCTGGAGCGGAGGCGGCTGTGGGAGCGGGAGTGGTGCTGAGAAGGCTGGGTGCACATCCTGCACAGCTGAGACTGAAACAAAAAGTGACGCGACCGGCCAGAGGAAGGCGGAGGATTGCGAAGGCCAGGGGGAGACGGAGCGAGAGCGTGCCGACCAGAGCAGTGGGCGCGCGCGGCCCGTGCCTCCGCCTCCGCTGCTCCCTCCGCTGCCTGAAGAGGCTCGAAAGGTTGTGTTGGCTCGCTTCTGTGGCGACTTTGCAGCGGGGAACAGAGCCGCGAGTGCTACGCCTGCAAGCAATTGGACATCGTGTGGCATTTCGCCTGAAGCTGAACAAAGGATGCTGAAAGGGCTCCTTGCAGCGCCGGAGATCTCGGCACAGTGTCACGTGCATGCTACTCCTCTCACTGGCGCGAATGCGAAGAGCGGTGCACGTGCTGTGCTACTGGACTCGTGCAAGACCGTTCTGTGCCTGAGCAGGTCGAGCTCCCCCGGTGCCAAAAGGTGAGTGACCCCTCCGGCTTCTCGCTCAGTTGGGCGTGTGGCTTCGCAGCGTCGCGGAGGCGCTCGAGGCGGCGGGCCCTGTCGGGAAAACGGGTCCCAATCTTCCCCAACTGACCGTCGAAGGCATCGCCGATGGTGCGCCAGCCCTGGCGGCTGCCGGCACGCTTTTGCACGCACCCTTGCGATGAGCTTGAATTAATCTTCTGTATTTGCTTCTTGCAGGGCGGGTGACGCTGGCCGCGGCTCCTGCCCTGGCCGATTCTCCACATTATTTGGTTCTCCATACCCTTTCTCGGGTGCGTGCTCCCCTTCAATCTGCTGAGGGGCAGTGTCCATCTTGCGCCGCTGCGGCGCAGCCGTTCGCACGCAATCAGATTCGCCGCTCGCAACAGCCCCGCAGCCGGGCTGTTGCATCTGAAAGAGGCACACGGCGGCAGACCCAGCCTCTCGACCCGAAGCTCTCGCGTGACGTGGCCGAGCTTAATGCCAAAGTAGAGATCCTCAGGCGTCCCTTTTTCTGGGGCCATCGTGAAATCCCCATCCTCGAGACTCTACCGACGCATACCACCTCCACAACCTCGTCGGCGACAATATCTCAAGCCGTTCAACAGGGCAATTGCACGCGAAGTGCTGAACACTACGGCCGGCGTTCCCAACCGGTGCGTTTCGGACGAACGAGAAGGGCTGGTGATCGCATGCTATAGTCGTCCTCATGCTGGGCCCTGCTAGCTTGCCTTTTCCAGGGTGCTCAGGAGGGGATTAACGAATGAATGATAAGTCTCTCGATCGCCCAGACCAGACAGAGAGAAAACAAACGTTCAAAAAAACGTTTACTGACAACGGTGAGAGGTGATGAATATCCTCGTATATAGGGGCTATCACGCTGGAAGCAAAGCCAAGAAGCCTGAAAGAAGTCCCGCAGGAAGAAAACCCAGACCGTGTCGTTGCGATCAGGAGCCTCCTCATGCGGTACACGACAATCCGTCTTCAATT
>ENA-UOXV01001260-UOXV01001260.1-marine-metagenome-genome-assembly--contig:-NODE-1260-length-35838-cov-6.080765_pt1 | contig 35838 bp, 13 predicted proteins | sample MGYA00238165_ERZ766961 | MGnify/ENA primary metagenome ERZ766961 (study PRJEB28924, sample SAMN03173240) | marine metagenome | biome: Marine; feature: Water; material: Subsurface seawater | place: North... | reverse complement strand
GGGGGGGGGGGGGGGGGGGGGGGGGGGGGGGGGGGGGGGGGGGGGGGGGGTCCTGACACGCGGCGAGCACGAACCGCTGCAGCGCTGCGTGGTCCATCGGCGCGCAGCCCGCCGCACCCTGCCCCGCTGTCGCCGCGCCGAGTCAGCGCACCGCTCCGGGGCGCTGCGCGGCCATGCACAGGCGCTGTGCTCGAGCGGGCGCGCCAATGCGGGGCGCAAGAAAGGGCTTGCACAGGGCGTGGTTCAGGGTCGGGGCTGAGCAGACCAGCGACTGGGACCACGGTGGTGTGGGGGAGCGTGTCGGCGAGCAGCGGCAACAGCCCGCCCTGCCAGAAGGAGTAGCAGCCGTCCACCAGCTTGTTGGCGCGCCCTTGGAACCTTTTTTGCACCCTGCGCTTCAACCACCGCGCGCGCGAGCTCGCACGGGGTGCCGCCGCTGTCTGGCGCCGCAAGCGCAGCGCAGCGCTGCGGGCTGGGCGCGACCCGCCCTCCTGCGACATCTGGCGCGCCGCGCACCACCGCATGAGCGCCCGCCGGTCGACCTTGTCGGTCTCGCCCAGCAAGATGAGCGCAGCGTACGCGCAGAAGGTGTATCCCCCGTGCGCCTCGTTGCCCGGCTCGCCGCCCATGCCCCCCTCGTATGTCTGGCAACGCGCAATGAACTCTGCGCAACCTTGCTTGAGCCGCGGGGTGAGCGTTCCAGTGAGAAATGCCGCAGCGAGCGCACAGTAGGAGCCGCGTACGTCAACCTCGCCGCCCGCATGCATCGTGAAGCCTCCTGACGGATCCTTCATGGAAAGCAGGAATGAGTGCAGTGCCTCGCGATTCACCACCCGCAAGGCCTCCTCGCCGCCAATCGTCACCAGCGCGTTCACCGCCGCGTACGTCGGCGCCAGGTGCGTCATCTGTCCTGGTCCACCACAGAAGCCACCGTTCGGGTCCTGCGCAATGGCAGCGCCCCGGTGTGAGCGCCACTTCGTGGGTTCCCTAGCATCACACAGCAACATCGGCGTATCCGTCTAACCTGAAACGAGGCCAGTGTCGCCGTCGCGCGCTGCAGCACACCCTCACTTGGGAGAGCCTGCCATACCGATTGGGCGATCAGAGGAACGTCGTGCACGCGGCGGGATGGAGACCCCTGCCTGTGCAGGATGCGGGGGGGGTCACCTCGAGGATACTGAGAGAATGAAGGATCCAGTAGCAAAGCCATGGGCGAGATGCATCAAGGCTGCCAAACGCCCCGGGCAGTTTCTCGAATTGATCGTTGAGATATCGCACATGCTGTTCGCGGTTCAGCCTCAATCCTGCCGGAAGCGACCAGGTCGAGCTCACGTCTCAGTCTCAACCAGCAGTGGGATGCGCCGAGTTTGGAGGCGGTACCGTCGTCACCATCGACTGAGAGTGCCAACGCAAGACAGCGCAGAACTGAGTCTTCAGTCTCTTCTTGTTCCCTGTCATCGGATGCGGGAGGCCCGAACTATGAGCAAGTACCAGGCGGGGAATGAAGAGAGGCATGCATGCCGCAGGGAAAAAAAGGGAACACCTCGAGGAATGCGTCTCGAGCCCGTCGTCTCCGTGAACCGAATGCACTGTGATGCTCCGTATCTCCTCGATCTGCGCCCCTAGAACCATCACTGACGCCTGCGAGCCTACCCTGCCAATGCCGCAAAGCCGGCAGGACCAGATCGTGGGGCAGAGAGAAAACAGGCTCTCGGCGAGCCACTTTACAAAAACCGAAAGCTCTGAAGACTACGGACTCCTAGTTAGAGACTGCTGTTGTCACGTGAACCCGTCCCATGGTCCTCAGTGCACACGACGAGCCTGTTTTCCCAGGTGGCGGCAACACCATATGCCATTGTATGATCTGCAGGGTCCATCGTGGGGAGGTATCTGCGAAATTGCCGGTTGAGGATTGGTGCTTGAAGCATGCATGCTCGTACTGCCACACTCGAGAGGTGGAGGTCAAGCTGTGCAATCGGTGCAAGGGGGTTCGGTACTGCGGAGCAAAGTGTCAACGCGCGGCCTGGGTGCATCATAAGAAGAGTTGCAAGGCCCCGGGTGACAACATCGAGGAGGACGATCGATGGGCTCGCATGCTAGAACTTTTCCGGCACGGAGACTATGATGCTTGCATCAAGGAAGAGGAACTCCTGGAACGACAGCTCGACAAGCGACCAGACATTCGACAGCATCAAGATGTTTTGGACATGTTTGCTGTTGCTCACACCAGAGCAGGATCGCTTGATTCCGCCGCTCGTATTCATGTGAGACCCGAAGACGTCGGGCAAATCTCTTGCCTGCTCTCACAAAAACTGATTGACACTGGGCAACTGTGCAGGAGAGAGCCGCGCATCTGCTTGGGGAGCTGCAGGATTCTGTTCCACAAGCAGCAGCCCTTTTCAAGGCTGGAACGCTTTTGACCCGAACGGGGGACGACGTTCGCAGTGCGGCGGTCTACGACAAGGCCCGGTCGATAGCAGTGCGCGCGGGTTGCATCTTCGTAGAAGCCGAAGCGTGCCAGGCGCTTGGAAACGTCTTGATGCGGATGGGCGACCTAAAACAGTCTGCAGCTCACCTGAAGCGCGCTCTTGACTGTGTCGAGTCGCTCGGGGACGCTTCTGAGCTCGCTGCGGCAAACCAGGTTAACTGAGCGCTGCCCTTTTGCGTCATTTCTACCAACTCGAATGCCCCGTCCACGACAGAGAGGGGTCTCTGGCTGCGCGTGACACTGCGTCGCTGGCATTTGGATTGACGCAGGTGGACAAGGTAGCGCACGGCTTGCTGCCGCTGCTTCTGGGTACGTCGCGCAGTCGGCGCGAAATCACTCTGCTTCTAGAGCTGGCGTCAGCGCATGCTGAGGCTGAGCAGTTCGAGCAGGCCGACTACTTCGCAGACAGGTGCTGTGTCAGTTGATGTTCCATCTGCAAGGCAACATAACGGGGTGTAGCGCCTTGAGCGGGTTGGGGGCGTGGCAGGGCGGTAACTACGACGGAGACGCATGCCGCTAAAGGCCAGCGGCTGCCCGAAGAACTTTTCGCCAATCAGTTACGGGGCATGATCGCTCTCGCTCGTGGAGACAACGCCACGGTTGCGATGGCTGCAGCATCTGTGCTTACGATTGCCCAGGACTGCCCGGCACAAGCTGCGACGCCCATGGGCGAAAACGCTCTCGAGTGGGCCCAGAGCATCTCTTCCTCGAGAGTCTCTGAGGTCCAGTGACGAGCGACTCCTTCGAGCGATTTGCCCGGGGCAAGAAGGGGTTGATTTACACGTATTACGGGGTAAAAGCTGCCCACTGAAGTGCACACTCTGCAGCGTAGCGGTCAAGTGGCAGTTGAACGCACGACATTCTCTGCATAGTGCATTCTTTGTACATTTTCACCTCTGCAGATCAGCTCGTCCGATTGCTACTAACCTCCTTCACACCCCTTGACTACAGCGTCTTAGATCTCTTCTGATACCAGCGCCTTGGAGGCGATCATTTTACCCGTTTGCATCACATTTTTGGCTCCGGCTGCTTCGTACACGCTTCCGCCACGCACAGATTGTTCGCCGCGACGCGATGCCGCACCGGCGACGGAACCCCCCATCCCCATCCCCATGCCGCCGTTGGCGACGATCGTCTCAAGGTTTGCCATCAATTTGTCGAGCTTTCCATCCAGACTTCCGATCTTGTTCTCAATGTTCAGCACACGCTCTTCCATCGCTGCCGAGTACCCGCCACCGCCACCGCCACCGCCCCCCAGGTTTGACATCATCGTCATCATGGCGTCTATCTGAGCATTCGACTGGCCTTTTCCGTCGTCCTCATCATCTTCGCCAGCCTCTGCGCGCTTAAGCGCCTCCTGCTCGGAGCGGATCCACTCCTTGATCTCCTCCATCTCCTCCTTGTCAAGCTGGCCGGACCCGTCTGAGTCATATTTGGACATGATTTCCAGCGCTGTAATACCCAGCGTTTTGTCTGCCCCCGTGGCCTTCAGCCATGCTTCGAGCTCACCCATGTCTGTTAGACCGTCGCCATCCCCATCCATCAGATCAAGCGCATTTTCAATGTCACCGAGCTCCTGCTTCTTCTTCGAGAGCATCTTCGAAAGGCGGTGTCCGAGAATACCCGACTCCAGGAAAATATCGATTACCGATTTGATCCCCTTCTCGTCCATCTCTTCATTCTCGATGATCACATTCGAGAAGGCGTCACAAATGATAGCGACAATGATGTTGAAGAGGATGGCATTTGAGAACAGTAGCCAGAAAATCAGAAGGTATGGACCGAGCACCCTGCAGAATACAAGAATTTAGTGCTGAGATTGCAGCATTCAGCAGGAAAATCTGTAGCCGCAACCAAAACCTCACAATCATCAAAGTCCCAGCGTTACGGCAGCAGACGACCACGGGTTGCGAATGGATAGTCAGGGCAATGGAGGAAACCGGTTGGACATCCAGTCTGTATAATCGATGTCACCGAATGTAGCACGGAAAAGTGTGAAAGCCGACCAGCTGGGACTATGGAACTGGTAGCTGTCCGCACCGAAAAGTAGAGTACAGCCAACAGCCATACCCGCAAGCTGCAAGTTTACCATGCTCAGCGTTCCGGTCAACATCGGCATTAAGGCAACTGGGCACGGGACGATTCGGGATGTACCGATATGCAGTAGACGAAAATGAAGAGCAGAAGTGACATCGCACACTTGCCGAGGGTCCGTACGAGTGTGGACAATGCTCGCGACACCGAGCAGAACTTGTACAGTCGGAGGTACATGATAATGATGGCGAGACCAGAAAGGTTTTTCTCTTGGTCAACGATGTAACCAAGCGACTGCAGCTTACCCTGAGTTACAGCAGTTTGTGTATCCCCAAAGAGACTGTTGACCTCGTTGAAGCTCATGAACATGAGGTACAGCACAAGGAGCATGATAAGCGAGTGAAGCAGCGCCATCACCTGCCGTTTGAAAAAGGTGCAGTTTGAGAATGACCAAACTCGGCCAACGCCGTGCAGCGGGTGACGCTACGCGCTTTCCTTGCCCGCGGTGTCTGCGGGCGGGGTCACGCACACTCCAACTGTCCTTGAAGAACTTGAGGCGCAACTTGAAAAGTGAGTACATTTCCTTGGCAAAGTAAACTAATGCAAGTGAAAACACAACGCCGTAGCAGCCAAGCACAATGAGGTCCATTGTCGTCTGCGTCGAAAATGTCTTGAACGGGTCTACAACGCGGAATGTCGGGTAGACTCCCACAATACCGGAGGGCCTGCGTTTGCGCATCAGTCTCCTGACGCAGCAGCCAAGGAGAAGCTTGGGATGAGGTGGGGGTCTGGAGCGTACAGGAACTCGACGGCGAGGCGGGCAACGAGGAATGTGTCGAGGTTTGGGTTAAAGAACGAGAAGTCGACAAACACGGCACGTGTCTTGAGATCGATCCACCTTGAGTTTTTAAGCTCTCCGACCGTCACATTCAACGACTGCAGCTTGTCGTCCGGAAAAGGCTTGGTTTCGAGCACCACCTGCCCATTCTTGATGTGTGCGTTTTCGACGTCGACAACATAACCCGCGCCAGGGTAGGTCGCATATGCCGCAGAGAAGAATGCCATTTCCTGCAGTTCAGTTTTGTCTCGAAGTCTGAACCAAGGCTGTGCGTCGAGGTCAGGTGAGAAGTCGGGAGCCTCCTTCTGGAAGGAGTTCTCCAGCGTCAAGGTCGGGGAGAACTCGCCATAGCACTTGGTCAGCCCGGTGTCCTCGGTGCCCAGGATGTTGCGGAAGTAGACGTCCGAGCACGCCTTACTAGGCACCCGCACCTGCCGGATGCGGACTGGGCCCATGCGCCTATTGCCGTAGAGGAAGCCTGTTTCTGCCGACGAGAAGTCATCGCCTGCTGTCGTGAAGATGTCCTGGCCTAGAACCTTGAACGTGATGTCACTGATGAAATCCCAGAAGTCGTCTACTGTTTTCAGGTTATCCTCCCAGCCCTCGTTCTGAAGCACATAGTTTTTGAAGAGGCTATTGAACTGCATCGAGGCCCACGACTCAGGGGTACCGGCCGGTAAATTCGGCAAATGATGCTTTCCCGTCCCAGTGGACATCCTGTAATCTACAGTTGAGACACGAGAGGGCCACAATTGAAGAGATGGACCTGGTGGTTTTGCGTGTTGTCGCGGGTAAGCATGATGGTTGCCGTGAAGCACATTGTCCAGATCAGGTACAGCATCAGCTCGTTGAGGAACTTCAAAGCAGTTTTTCGCGACTTCATCTTGTTCGCAAGTGCTTTGGCATCTACAGGTGGACCACCGGGAGGAGGTCCCATGTCGGCAGGGTGAACGCGCCCTCCTCCACCATTGTGTGGCATTCCTCCATCTGATCCAACACCGGGGTTAGTCCCTACAGTCACTCTTTCTTCGTGTCGGAAAAGGAAGAGATGCCTCTCTTGTTTTCCTACCAAATCAAATACACTGCATCGCCCTGCTAAGTTTGTTTCAGTCCAGCTTAGGGCTGGTGGGCTACCACCGTTGACGCTGCTGGTCCTGGCTGCCGTAGCCTTGGGTGGAGGAGCTGCTGCAGCACTGGCAGCCTTCTCTTGCTGCACGGGCATTGGAAACCTCAGCATGCAGAGTGATCATGGTCTTATAGTGAGTAATAACCCGGTGCGGCCAAATGTGTGCACTTTGTGTTAATCTCAAGCCTCCGGAGCCGACGGCACAGCGTACTCAGCGGGAGCGTTGGGAAGCACGAGGCAAGGCAGTCGGCAGATGGGGGAACTGAGACGGGAAATGGGCAGGGCTACTCATCAAGGGCGTAGTAACAAACCTTATCGCGCGCGCGCTTGCGCGCCATGGCTGCGCCCATCGCGCCTGGCATGGTTGCAGCTGCTGCGCTGACCGGCGAACACTGCCCTGGCAGCGTTGAAATTCGGTCTACCCCTTTTTTGTGCCGGCCACCACCTCAGTCTACTTTTTCCATAAGAGTTACACTAAGTCAATAAAACAAGAGTCTGTCTTTTGGCGATCGACTCGGAAAGGGGGTTCGCGCTGAAGGCGCACTCGGGCGAGCTCCGCCGCCTCGGGGCCTCACGGGGGAAGGTTGGGAGATTTTTGGCGCCCCGGCGTGGTGCTTGGGTCAGATACATACGACTGCGCTGCGTGTTCGGTTCGAATCGGTGTTTTTTCAGCGTGGAAGGGTGCTCGAGGATCCCGTTCAGCCATGCCAGCGCATTCCTGAGCTAAGGGTCCGGTGGATCGGTCAGGGAGGGATGCTGGGGGTAGAGGTGCTGCCAATTTGGCAGTGCCATGCAGATAATGTGCAGGAACATGACGCCGCGCAGCCTAGGGGCTGTGGGCAGGGGTTTGAGCGATGCTGCACCGGGTCGCTCTACCTGGCCAGGAAAGCTGGGTATGGGTGGACAGCAGTCAGTATCGAGCCAGAGCGTCGCGCTGTGTTGCCAAAGGTGGATCATCCAAAGGTTCAATCAGCGCCATCAGGCGAAACGGGTCGAAACCAACGTTTCAGATGCCAGAGACAGAGGGGCACTTCGGGCGAGGGCGCTGAAGACCGCCGCAAGTCTCCAAGTGCGCACTTCATTCACACGTCGGATCCCGCTGCCGAGGAGCTCTCGGCATCGCGCCTGACATCAACTATTATTTTTAAATCATGCGCGGCGCTGAAAGGCGCTGCGTGCCGCGTCACGCTGCCGGCACGCGTGATGCTGTTTGCTTTCGCCTTCTTGCTCGCTGTTACAGGCGCACAAGCGCAGATGAACGCCACGAGTTGCAGCGAAAATGCAGATCGCGTGTCCTACGCTGCCAACCTATGGATATGTGTTTGTCAGGAGGGATTTTTCAATGCTACAACGGAATGCAGGTAGCTGTCGATCAGATTCTCTGCTCCCGGTGCCTCCGAGTGTTTGCACGGAGATATGTCCGCGTGTTCGCGTGCTGCCCAGTGCTGACTGCCTTGCGCCACGCAGCTCACTGTCGACATGTCCCCGGGGTTTCTTCTGCCCGGATACTGGCCATGCTCGCCCTTGTCCTCCGGGAATGACTTCGGCAACGGGTTCGCGCGAGACCGCGAACTGCCGTTGTACCGAGCCTGGGTTCTTCAACAACGAGGGGATCTGCGACGCTGTGTCGCTTTGCAATAAGGAGGGCTACTATTGCTCGGGCGGGTTCCCGCCATTCAGAAAACACCTTCGGGTCTGCCCCGTGTCCTCCACAGTTGCCCGTTCTATGTTGTGCTGCGCGTGCATATCTCCTGAAGCAGACCTTCGCGCAGTAACGCAAATGCTGAAGTGAACCTTTACCACAGGTCTCCGTCAATGAACCGATGGGAATGACTGGGCGCCTCGCCACTGGGGAGGAGGCGGTCACTCCAGGGGGAGTAGCAGGGCTCCCCTTTGACCATCAGCCGCTAGTCGAAATCGTGGATGGGTCGAGCGGTGCAACGGTGCATGGGAAAGTAGTTGCTAGACTAGAGGGCTCCGCCGGATGCGGGAAGTTGACAGGAACGCTAAGCGTGCCCATCCTCGGGGGGCGAGCACGCTTCACAGACTTGATGATCGATGCAGCCGGATTCGCTTACGAGCTGCGCTTGTGCGTCGGAAGTTGCTCGGACGGACCGACTGTAATCGCCGACGGCTATTCAGGAAACTTCACAATTCGCACAGGCACGATTCAAGTGCGAGTGAATGCAGATGGTGCTATGGCGGGTTCAGAATTCTTGGTCCAGCCGGTCGTGCATGTTAGGCACGCAGTGAAGGACAAACAGGGGCGGCGCTACCTGACAACAGACCGCGACTATGATTACTCCGTTCGCGTCTTTTTAAACCGCGACTCTCCACAGCTGAGGGGAAGGACTACTGTCTGGCCAGCGAATGGAGTGGCGCGGTTCACTGATCTGCGCATTGATGGAACGGGCTACGCTGAGAAGAATTTTCGCTTGGTTTTCACCTCGTGCATGGGGCGAACCGAGGTCAGTGGCATTTCTTTCAGGGGTGGCACTAACTTTGTTGGAGCATGCGAACCTTTCGATTGAAACTGATGGAAAGTGTTCCTTTCAGGAGACCTGCTTTACCAACACGACTGCGATCCATCCAGACGCGATGGCCGTCGTTTCAGATCAGTTTTTTGTCACGCACAACGTGCCTGCGAAAGCTAACATCGAAGAGCAGCCGCGCACCTCGCTCTCTGCCCAGCCCATTGGCTCGATCTGTGTGCTTAGGCAAGGAGCTAAATGTGGAAGATTCTCTGTGACTAACCCGCCACTCGTTGCTGTCGCTGACCGCTTCGACAACCGCGTCCTCTCTGGCGAATGGGTCTCAGCCTACTCCATCCTGCCAGTGTCTCAGAAATTTGAATCAAGTAGTGTAACGAAGAGTCGCTGTTTTAACGATTAAATGTTGTGCAGGTGGCTTGCCTGAAGTTGGAACGAAAAGACGGCTCGGATCAACCGATTTACGGCACGACACGTGTTCCAATTGTGGGCGGAGTCGCAGCTTATTCGGATATCAGCATAAATACTGCAGATGTCGGATACAGGCTTCATTTCGGGGTATTTCAGGGTGGGGGTGATGGTGATCCGTGTGGCAATTTCAGCCAGGCGTTCGCAGAGGTCACTTCGAATCCCTTCAACGTATCCTTCTCGTACTCGGATCAACTGGCGATGATACAGCAGCCGTTGGCCACAATTGCCGGTGTGCAATTATCGCAGCTACCAAAAATTGCGTTCCAGGATCCGCAAGACAATATCGTCACTGTCGCCAACTGTCCTGGCAGTGCAGCTCAGCGGAAACAGTGTCAGCTGCAGGCGTTTGTCCAGGTCGCACTGATTATGCTACCGCCAGGCGCACTGAGCAGCGCCATCAACCAGAAGGTGTACCATATGTGTAGGGCACCGCCGCTTTTCCAGTGCGTGGAGGAAGATGCAATTCCAGAGGCACCTGTGAATGGAGAGGTCCAGTTCACGGAGCTGGTTTTGCGTCGTATGGGAACTTACAAGCTTCGTTTTTACTCTGAGGGTCTTTCGATCGACTCGCACATGTTCTATGTGGCCAGTGCTGGAGCCTACAACATTAGAACTATCAGTTCGCCGATGACCTCCACGTGTAAGACAACAGAATTGAGGCACTGCAAGCACGGCGGAGTGTTGACCCCGCAACCCTCGTTCTCCGTTTGGGATGAATTCGGAAACCTGGCGATGGATGGTGAGCACCGATTTGTGTTGTGACATTTGAGTGCAGTATTTTTGTCTGGCCTTTGTCCCTCATTGTCCTCTGTTCGCCTTTATTTATGCGTAAGGTGCTGGACAGGGGAGTACGAGGTCTTGCTCTCGATCAAGCGTGGTATGACGGGTCTGGAGATCCAGTGTGGGCTGCGAACCACGTCCTGCTCTGGTGTTGCGGGCTGGTTTTTCGCTGAGCCAGCGTATTGCTGTAGAGCTCAAAGCAACAAGGGGTAAGCTTCCCTTGAAATCTCAAATCTGCCAGACGCACCCCACACTTTGCATTTTTTTTTGTTCTCTGCTTTTGGTGCACGGGATGATTACCTCACGTCTCAGAAAACTGAACGATTCATTCGCCTCGGCAGATACGTGTATTTTGAAGACGTAGCCATCGACCGCTCTTACAAAAATGCTAAGTTACAGATCGATATCGAGTCTCCGGCAGTGGCGACTATAAGTGATGATGATCCTATTCACCATGCGGAGACCGATGCATTTGATCTGCTTGGACTATTCAATGTTTATCTGGAAAATCCTCCTACCCGAACGCCTACAGGCTGCGCAGTGTACCCTGCACCGACTCTCAAGCTAATTGGGAGCAATCCATCAAACACAGAAGAAGAAGTATTTGCGCCGATTCATTTGGCGTCAACGTCTGTTTTCATCTTGAATTGCCCCCCACCTTCAAAGGATGTGCAGCTCGCATCCAGCACGATGGAGAACATTATTGGGGTGTACGTGCAAGAAGGAGACGATGCAGACAGAATGTACATCAATGAGGAGAAAGGGCTCTTCTTGAAAGCATGTCCACCTCCTCTGTTCAATTCCGGGGGGTTCCGTCCCTGCTTCATCGCAGGTTTCTGGGCAATCACAACGGACCGTGACGATTGCTCGAAGAACGCTGTCGAGCTCTACACATGCGATCAGGCACCATTGCCTGCCACGATCTCTGTGCCATGGTTTAAGAAGCAATCGGACGGTTCGTTCAAGAGACTGTCTGGATACACCGGAAGTCTTTACGAGGTGGTGCTCAGTATTGTACCTTCGTCATGCGACGCCGCCAATTCGCCTCTGTAATGCGCTTTTAACCCAAGGACTGACCGCCATTTCATCTGCGGATTAGATCTTGCGCTTGTCAGCAGCGCGCCTCCTCTGCGCGCGAGATTATTGACGACCGACTGTGGCAGGTGGGGAACAACTGAAATGCAAGTCAAGGACGGTATTGCAGTTTTCGATAACTTGTTGATCAACATCACTGGGAGATACACGATGCGCTTTTTGACGCAAATACCTGGGAGTGACTCGAAGCTGGTTCACGAGGCGGAATATGACACCTTTGTTGATTCGCTTAGATTGATTCGAATCATCGAATCGCCCGATAACATGGGACTCGGTACACTTGGTGTTGCCCGCTTGTACGTCGAGAACGCGATTGGACAGCCTGTCCAAGACTGGGACTGTGAAAAGCACAAGTGTGTCACAAGCGACGGACAATTCGCTGTGGAAAGTGTCCTGCTGCAGAGTAATGGAATTGATCCATATGAGACGAACTTGAACGACGGCACTGAGGTGGAACCAGGTGTGCTCGAGTTTGGCTTTGTGCCCAATTCAACGGTTTCAGGCACTTTCTTTTCCTTCACGGCAAGCTTCGTGTCTGGTTGTGGCGCGGGTCCCGAGGCGCGCAAGCTCGAGGAGAATTCTGAATCCTTCGATGTCCTGTCTACTGAGCCAGACTACCTTCGACTGGCCGTGAGCCCGCCTGAGAGCCTCAAAGCCGGACAAGAGTTCCAGATGATTGTCGAGGCGATCGATCGGGCTGGAAATGTGATCAATGCAGCACTCGATTTTCACTTGGCGCTTCTCGACGACGCGACGGGGCAGTCTGCGGAGGGTGACATTTTCCAGCGCTGCGGAGATCCCTTCCTTGAGGAAGGTGTGTGTCAGGGCACGGCTTCGAAATACGGCGTCCGTGGCCCAGCCAGTTTCAACGATCTTGCGATTCCGCGCGCGGGTCTGTACCGCGTGTTGGTCTCGCTAAACGAACCGTGGGACACGACTGTTGAGTCTGGGCCCATACTCGTCGAGCCCGAGCCACTGAACGCGTTCACCAAGGCTGTGTTCCGCACGCAGCCGCCGCTGAGCGGCGTAGCAGGGCAGCCGCTTACGCCGGCACCTGTTGTCGGCATCGCCGACCAATATGGAAACCCGATCCCCGAGGACATCGAGGTTTCGTTCGCGAGCATGATGGCCACCGATATCGCGATTCCCTTGGCGGACTCCCCATTGATCACAGCGGAAAATGGACTTTTGACCTACAACAGTCTGACAATGACCTTCCTCGATCCAAATGCTGCTCTTCGCGGGTGCATAACAGAGCGAAGACTCAAGTGGTCTGGTGGAATAACGGTCAATGGCAAGCGACGTGACTTCTTCATTACCTCGAACCAGATTGATATGATGCCTGGCCCAGCCGATCGGATAGATGTACTTGTTCAGCCGGAGCGGTCGGAGGTCGGCGCTGCGGGCTACCCACTCCTGGTCAATCCGGTTGTTCAGCTCTCTGACTTCTATGGCAATGCGGTGTGCAAGGACGGGCTCAAGGTACACGTGGTGCAGTGCCGTGTGCCTGGAGACTTTTCCGACTGCGGCGGAGCAGTGGCAAGTGGGACGATTGTTTACGGGTCGACGACGGTCAAGATGACGCCATCGGAGATCGGAGAGATTCGACTCGGCTTTGTGGCAAAGATCCCAGGCGAACAAGGGACTGTTGAGGTCAAGGGCTTCTCGTATCCATTCACAGTTCTCTCTGGGGAGGCCGCAGGTCTAGTTTTTGACCAGGCGCCAACATCTTCTGTCGCTGATGAGGTGGTGCATTACACTGCCGGTGACTGCCGTGCCTGTGAGCCTGGGGCTCTAGTCCTGACTGTAGTGGACAAGTTTGGCAATGACGCTCTGCTGCTTGGGGAGGTTGAGGTGAGAGCGACTCTCAACTGTACAGACGAGCGCGCCTCCCTGGTCGGCGAGACTGTGCGGATGGTCTCCGGATCCTCAGTGGTGTTCCCCGGGCTCAAAGTCACAATGGGCGCATACACAGATATCACGAAGATCCAGTGCACCTATGTTTTGATCTTGAATGAGGAGAACATCATTTCAAGCTTGTTTGATGTGTGGGTCGTCGCTGAAGTCGCGATCAGGAACGCGTGGGGAAGCAATCCACTTTTCCCTGACGCGCCGCTTCAGGCGCTGGAGCTGGTGGCAGGCCAGCCGTTTGTCAGCGACACCGGTGGCCCAATTGAAGTCGAACTTTTTGCAGCGGACGGCACTCTTGTGGAATTCTCGACGCGCACAGTCACAGTGCTGCTCGGCAAGCAGGGGTCCGCGTACCCTGGCCTCGCCTGTGAGGGCGATGGATGCGACGAGGCCGTCGTCTCGGGCGGGATCGCGGAGTTCCCTCTTCTCAACGCGGTCAAGGCCGACACAGGGCTCAACCTCGTCTTCGATGCCACTGCAGGCCTGCGTCTCATCACTGTGACCTCTCCACCAATCACAGTGGTGCACAGCACCTCCAACCTGTCTTCACTTGTCTTGCACACCCCGCCAGTCGCGCAAATCTCCGCGGGCGACAGCTTCTCCCTTGAGGTCACACTCGCAGACGAGTACGGGAACCCGCACGAGGAGGCGGGCCCGATGACAGTCGACGCCTCCATCGACTCAATCGTTTCCGCGAGCGATTATCAAGAGTCGAGTTCGTCCTACAACATATTCGTCCTGAACCTGACCATTGCGGGAGCGTATAACCTCACCGTGCAATCATCCCTCGGCGTACATCCGTTGGTGTTGCAGGTGGAGGTCCTCCCCGGACCGACTGTGGAGCTACGCTGGGTCACACCACCGCCGCTGCGCGCCCGTGCACTGGAGCGCCTGCCTGGGCCGCTGCCCGCGGTCGAGCTGCTCGACGCATACGGCAACCGCGCCGTCGGCAGCGCCGAGGCCGGCGTTGTGGTTCAGGCCATGTTGGTCTGTCCTGCTCGACGCGATCTCTGCAGCCCGAGAAGCACTATGCTCTCGTCCGATTCTGCGTGGCCGTATGGGGCGACATCGTGTGATGAGCTCGACGGAGCGTCGTCGTGTACCTACAGTGCAATGGACGGTCTTGTCACCCTCGACTTCGTTTTTGAGGAGTGGGGTGCTGTCGTCCTCAACGCCAGCTGCTGCGGCATGCAGCCCGGCGAAGGACTCTATGCCGACCACCAGACAGTCGTCGGGCCGCACCTAGATCTCGAGGTGGACGGTATGTCGGAGACGGCGACTGCAGGCGCCCCACTCGGTGGGTCGGCGCTGAATCTGGCGTTGGTGTACGCATCCGAGGGCACACCTGGGCATGGTCTGACGTTTGGGCCAGGTGATGTGGCCAGCGACGCACCACAAATTCCTGTGGGCCTCGTCCTCGAAGCCCGTTTCTTGGTCCAGTCACTCAGCGCCAACGGCCCCGAGTCCGTAATGCTCCGCAATGTTTCGCTGCCGCATTCTGAATCTGTCAGCTCCACTGTGCTTGACGGGGGCGCGATTCAGCTGCGAGGGCTCTTCGTTGAGATTGTTGGTACATATGTGCTCCGTTTCTCGACGGCCAACTTTTCGTCAGCAAGCGAGCCGAACTTCTTCTTCCGAGAGCCTTTCGACTTCACATCCGTATCAATGGTCACCGAGGCTTTCAACGTGACACCAGGCAATCTCGACCACCTCCGCGTCGTTCGCCAGCCAGGCGACTGCGTGATTCGGAACCGAACGTGCCTGGTTTCAAGGCAGCCGCACGTGCAGGGCGAGGACGAGTTTAACAATTCTGTCGGAGGCATCAAGATATCTGCTCAGCTCGTCAGCGACGAGCCGATGGCACTCTCCTACGGCAGTGTTCCATGCGAAGACGATTTGTGCATGCAGCAGGCCGCCGAATGGTGGGCCGGGGGGCGCGCCGAATTCTCGAATCTTACTGTCCTCGATGTCAACGCTTCGCAGGCGTACATAGTATTCACGTCGGACCCCCCGACGGATGAGCCTGCGAACTCGACACTTTTCGCAGTCATTGACGCCGAAAAACTCAATGTCTCGCTCTCCCGCCCCGTCGAAGGTGTGCGGATTGTTGCAGGCGAGCCACTACCGAACATTACAGTGGTCATCTGCGACAAATTCGGCCTCGCCATTTTAGAGCCTCAGGTCGCGCCCGTAGCCCTGCCTGCCCCCCGTGTCGCTAAGTGCCGCCTGCTGGCCATTCCCTGGCTATTTTTCTGTGCTGATATCACTGGTTTTGACGTCATCTTCTCGTGCTCAGGCGACGTCTCCCATCGAACTCGAGATTCGCGACGCAGACGGCGAGCTCGTCTTGACACGTCGGGCGCACGCGTCAGATGAGGGCGAGGCGCTGTTTCCGGGAGAGGCGCTCACAGCGATCGGCACGTATCGCGCGACGTTCAGCTACGTCGGCCTAGAGCGCCAGCTGTCCTTTGAGATCTCGCCGGCACCTCCCGCAAAGGTCGAGCTCGTCGAGGCGCTGGCGCCGACGATGGAGGCAGGCCGCTTCTTTGCCTTGTACTTCCGCGCGCTCGACGCGTTCGGCAACCTTGCACGAGGCTATCAAGTGGCGCTCAGTGTCAGCCTTAGCGCAGAAAACAGCTCTGTTCCCCTTTACTACGAAAATGCCTCTGTGGTCACTCTCTGCACCATCCAGGGCTGCGAGCTGTCTTCCAGCACCGGTCACTTTGCCATGGAGGGGCTTTACGTTGACTCCTCCGCCGCAAACGTGGAGATCGTCATTGAGTGGGCTTCGGCCGCCGCCAGCGCAGGGCGCGTTGCTCCGGCCCCAAGGGTCGACGTGATCTCGGTGCGGCCGTCCTTCCTCGTCGTAAGCGACGCGGCGCTCGAGTCGGTGGCGGGCCAAGCCCTGGGCCCGATTGAGCTTACGGTCAAGGACTATGCGTCTCAGGACTTTTCGCTCGTGCTCGTGGGTGCCGCGCAGAGTGCGTCGGGCGCGTCGATCCAGCTTGCGCCCGACACAGACCCCACCACAGGCTTGCTAGTTGGGCGGTACGTCGAGGTGTACGCGGGCGCGGGCGCCGGGCAGCTTGCGCTCATCACGGCGTACGACGGGCCCAGCCGGACGGCGTCCGCGGACTTCACGGAGGCGCCCGCCGCGGGGTCGCTCTACCGCGTGCTCTTTGCGGTGCGACTCGCCGCGGTTCGCGCAGCCGACGCCCCGGCGGGAGGCCTGCAGGCGGGGCAGGAGCTCGCGCTGCCGGCCAACTTGACCGTCTACTCTGGCGCTGACGTGCCGGCCTTGACTGGCGAGCGCATCCGCCTGCTGCGCGCACCGTCGGCCGTGGTCACCTTTTCTGACGTGGTGCTCTACAGCGCGGGCGTCTATCAGCTGGTATTTGCGATCGCGGGCATGGATGACCGCGGCACTACGGGGCAGATCACGGTGCGCGGCGCCGGCGTTTTTCGAGTGCACATCGAGACCTCAAGCGTCCCGGCGTCGACTGTGGCCGGCACTGCGCTTGCCGTATCGGGTGAGGCGTATGACGAGCATGGGAATCTCGCGCACGGCGCCGCAGACCTCACTGGGTCCTTTGCCGGTTCGCTCGCCTCGCGCGTCGATTGCTGCGGTATTGTGCAGCACGCAACCGCTTCGGAGGCCTTCCCAGCGCTGGTCGCCAGCGTCCAGGACGGGCTCTTCGACGTGTCCTTCACACCCGAGGTGGCTGGCAACTTCTCCTTGACCCTTGCGCATGCGGCATCCGGGGCATCGGACACCACGCCGGTCTTCGCTGTTGCCCCGACGGCAGCTACTGTCCTGGAGCTGCTTGGCCGCCCGCGGAGCTTCACCGTCAACACCGTTTCAAAGGGCTTGCTGCCCGAGCAGCCTTACCGAGGCATCGTCACGGATGTTTATGGCAACATCGTTCGAGGCGCGGGGATAACTGCCCAACTTGTTGGAGACCTTTGCTCTTTCAGCGGCGTGGACTGCGTTGCTCGCCTTTCCGGTACGCGGGAGGCTAGGCGGCACTCTTCGGACTTCCTGCGCTTCACTGACCTCGCAGTCGCGGCTGCTGCGGAGGGCTATGCGATCCGCTTCACAGCCACGGGCGCCGCAGCCTCTTCGTCGCTCGAGCTCACCACAGCTGCCTTCGACGTTACAGCTGGCCAGGCTCACCACATCTACGTGCGTCCCGAGTCGGAGTGCCCTGAGCTCGGCGCTGGGGACTGCGGAACCGTTGGCGAGCCCATCCTGGCGACTCCTGAGGTGGTGGTGGTGGACGTGGTGGACAACCCCGTGCCGACGACTATCTACGTGGGCGTCTCCATTCCAGCCGGGCTCGGCGGCTACCCGGGGCTGGTGCAGGGCACGACCATCAAGCTGGCTGAGAACGGATTCGCGCGTTTCGAAGGGCTGCGCATCGACATGACGCCCAAGGGTGCGCTCGGCTTCACGTTCCAATTTGACGCGCTCGCTGTCGGCGGCTTCACGGGCGCTGTCGAGCCGGGCTTCTCGCTAAACTTCCGGCTCCTGCCCGGGCCTTCCGTCGCTATTGGCCTGGCCGCTCAGATTGCAAACAACTCGGAATGGTACATCTTCACCCCCATCGGCGGCGAGGCCGGGGCTGCGACTGTCGAGTCGCGCGATGCGTTCGGCAACCTCGCGGCGGACAACACGGACGCCATCTACGCATCGCTCGAGGACCCAACCGACTCGGGCGGCTTGCTCGGCGGTACTACCGTCCTGAACCTCGATGGTGGGCGAGCGACATTTACAGACCTCTTTGTCAACCGACCTGGCGGCTCGCTTAGTCTGCGCTTCTGCCGCCTGTCGGGCTTCACGTGCCCGCAAAAGGCAGTAACAGATACATTCTCGGTAATCCCGATCGGCGCCCTGGTGCTGCAAACGCAGCCGCGGGACTCGTCTGCTGGCAACGTGCTTTCCCCTGCGCCGGTGGTGCGTGTCGTGGATCCCGAGGGGAACCTCATCGACTCTGACGTCCCAGTCAGCGTACGCCTCGAACCGCAGCTGGCGCCAGGAGCTCCCGCTGTCACTGACGGGGCGCTGGTGGGGATCACGACGGTTGCATCCATTGATGGCATCGCGACGTTCGCTCACATCGCCGTACAAAAGCGCGGGACCTTCAAGCTCGTCTTCCTCGTTGGTCAGCATAACGCTGGCGTGGAGGTCGAGTCAGACGAGTTTGTTGTCGGCCCGTCAGAGGCCTCGAGGCTATGTCTCACGCCGGATGTGTGCCAGATCATAATAGACAAGTCGCCCGATGCGACCGGGACGGTGGCTGGCGACGAGTTTGAGGTCAAGGTCCACATTCTGGACGAGTTTTCGAACCCTGTTGAACCTGGAGGCAACATTTCACTTGAAGTGCTCTTCAACTCGAGTTTTGCGCTGCCGACCAACGACACCTTTGCAAGGCTCGGAGAAGGGGGCCGGGCAAGCTTCGCAGTGTACATCAAGAAAAGTTGCGATGATGTCTTCTGCCATGATCTGCCATTCCAAGGATACGTTCTTCGCTTCACGATCGGAGTTGTTTCAGACGTCTCGCCGCTTTTTGCCGTCTGGCCGCAGATCCCTGCTTCGTTTGTGGCACTCTTTGAGGGTACCGATGCGCAGGCCGGTAAGTCGGCTGAGTTTCAATCGGCAGTGAAGCTCCTCGACGTGTTTGGGAACCTGGCGTGGCGTGATGAGCAGGTTTGGGTCTATGTCGCTGAGTACTTGGGCCCAGGCTGTCTGATGTGCTCGAATAATGGCGCGTTCCCGGGCCTCCTGCCTCTGGGCTTTACGCTCTATGGGAGTAATTCCCAAGGCGACTGGTTCGTGGAGGCCAACGGCTCTGTCTTCCCATGGCAGGCCGACCAGTACGGCCACTACATCGCCGGGGCGGAGGCAGTGGAGGATCTCGCTTCCATCGTGTCGTGGACCGACGGCGGAGGATGCTCTGGTGCGGAAGTGACAGAACCAGTCTCGAGCAAGAGCGTCTGTAGCGACGTTGCAGTCTCGAATCAGGGTCTAATTAACATGGAACTGCTGTCGGCGCCGGCGGTCGTTGGCGAAGCGACATTTAACGTGTCACTTCGAGCGTGGAACTTCAAGGACAATCGCCTTTTCGAGCATCCCATTCAGGTCTCCTTCCGCGTTATCCCATCGGACGCGCACAGTGTGGTCATCACCGAGGAGGCAGACTTGACCGGCGTCGCTGCCGGCGCGCCGCTGAGCTTCCAGGCGATAGTGTACGACGCGTTCGGCAACCCACTGGTCGACGGCTGCCTCGCTCCCTCCCTCGTCGACGCCGGGAACAAGGAGCTGCGCGTGCTGGCGCAGTGCAGCTCATGCACGGGGCCCGTGCCGCTGACGGACGGTGGTGCCACCGTGGTCATCTCTGCCACTCGCGCCACCTACGGCACGTCTGCGTTCCCGGAGCTTGTCTCGGTGGTGCTAAGCTATGCTCACGCTGATGGGGGCTCGTGCGTAGATAGCGAGCCCGCTCAGGGAACGGAGGCGGTGTTCGCCTCGACGCCGCCTTTCCAAGTGGCGCCTGGTGCCCTGGCAATGCTCGAGGCAGCCTCGCCTCCGGCAGAGGCGCCGGCAGACAGCTCGGTGCTCCTGGAGATCCTCGCCCTCGACTCGCTGGGCAACCTCGTCGCGGCGAGCCCGCTTGACGGCGGCACCACGGTCACGCTACGCGCTGCAGACCCCGCGTACCCTGGATGCTTCCGCTGCGGCTGCGCGCTCGAGGACGGGGACGCGCCGTGCGAGTGCGACGCTGCATGCCAAGTACCCGGTGCGACTTTTGCCGACGGCGTCGTGCGCCTGGTCGCCACGGTGCCGACTGCCGCGACTGAGGGCATGCGCCTCAACGTGACCATCGTCCGCGGCGCACTCGCGCTTACAGCCACTACACCTCCGCTGGCGGTCGTCGCAGGCCCTGCAGCGAGTGGCCAGGTAGTGTCAGCGCCGGCGCGAGCAGTGCTGGGGGAACTCTTCACTGAGAGCGTTTTGGTGCGCGTGCTGGATGCCCTGGGCAACCCGTGCCCCGGCCAGGTCGTGCATGCTGCACTGCAAGGCTGTCCCGGTTTCGCCATCACAGGCAGCGCGAACCGCACGGATACGAATGCCTCGGGCTTGTCGACGTTGGCGAACCTCACTGTGGAAGGCGACTTGCTGGCTTCGCCGCCCTCCTATTGCGAGCTGCGAGTGTCCGCCGGCTCGGCTGCCGCCTCCACGTCGCTTGAGCTTGTGACGTTCGACCCGGCCGCATACCCCGATCTCGCAGCCTCGGCGTTCCAAGCTGCATCAGTAACCCATGTCGACGGCGCAGCGCCAGGCAGTACGAGTACTACCCTGAAGGCCGGGCAGTCTTTCGACACGGCCCTGACCGTCTCCGCAGGCGCGTCAGCGATCGGGTCGTACAAGATTACTGTTGCGCTGGAGGATGTCGCGACGCGCGAGCTTCTGCCGCTGGGGGGGGTCACCACACGCTGCATATCTGCCGCGCAGGCTGGAGCGTCCGATCGCATCATCAAGTTGACAGGGCTCAATGTGCCTGAAGCGACGGGTACGATGGCGTTGCGTTTCGCGGTGTGGTTCTCACTCGCGCCCGTGGACACGTGTGAGGCTGGCCTGATTGACATCCCGCAAGCGCGCGTCTACATGCCCGTGCTGCTGGTTCCGTCTGGGGGGACGGGCACTGGAGCGTTGAATGCATCGATCGTCTCATCTCTGGCAATCAAGGTGGATGTGCCCTCGGAAACCGAGGCCGGTGCGCCGCTGCGCGTGCAGCCAGAGGTGCTTCTGCTCGACGCTGATGGCGCGCTTGTACGAGACATGGACGTGAGCGTCCGGGTCGGCGCTGCTGTCTGCCGCGAGTGCCATTGCCCATGCGCCACGCCGCGCGCAGGAGAGGTTGTGCACGGCGAGTCGTGCAGGGGCGTAGCCAGCCTGCTCTCGGCCGAAGGTCTCTTCGGCCCTGGCAAGGCGGCCGCATGCTTGCAGCATCGCCCTTGGGTGGACGGCAACAGCGTGGAAGTTGCTGCTGGGACCGCGCAGTTCTCTGCTCTCAGGGTGCTGCCTGCAGGTGACTACAGGCTCGTGTTCTCCGTTGAGGGCACGACCGGCCTTGCGGTGACATCACAGGCCATGCGCGTGAACCCATGCGTCCCGCGCGACATCGGCCTCAGCAACGCGTCGGAGAATCATATGCTGCACGTGTTCCCCGAGGGTGTTTCTGACACTGGAACGAGTTTCTGCGACGGACACGATTGCATTGTGGAAGTGCGCGATGCCTTTGGAAATCTCGCCATTGGCCGGGAGCTCCGTGTCTTTGCAGAGCTGGTCGAGCAGCAATCGGTCAACGTCGCGGGCTTTTCGGCCAGCACGCTCTGCACCTGCACGGGGCGCAGCACGGTCACCGACGTCGGAGCCGTTGGTAAGCCCTCGCAGGCTGTTGGAGACTACACACTCTTCGATTCCAGCTACGGCACGTACTGCGCTGCCTGGGACACGCTCAGGCGCGACTGTGCTGCGGCATGGCCCGACTGCAAACCGGGTTGGTGGTGCTGCCGATCGTGGTGCTACGTTGACGCTGCGTGCCCCGGGTCGCGGCCGGACCCGCTCGTGCCAGGACTCTTCTACTCGTACGACGCGTGCTCGGAGGATCCCGTGGCGTTGTCTACCTGCGACTTCAAGCAGCAGGGCAACTGTTCCGCGCGCGACCCGTCTGGGGCCGCCTCAATGGAACCCCGCGCGGACGTGCTGTCGGGCACAACCGAGCTCGTGACGAGTGGCGGGGTCGCGGCGTTTACGGACCTCTCGAGCATCGTGCCTGGTCGCTACGCGCTGATTTTTCGAGCTCGGTCGGGCAGTCAGCTTCTCAGCAGCAAGGAATACGTCTTCGCGGTGACACCGCTTCAGCCTGCGAAAATCCAGATGGCTGTAGAGCCAGGGAACTCGACAACGTTTGGGAACCCGATGGCGGTGCAGCCTGCAGTGGCCCTGCTCGATGCTTTCGACAACCCTGTCGTGAACGAGTGGATCTGCCCTTCTGTCACAGCTTCGGTCGTGCAGGGCGGCGCCGGCGGCGCTCAGATCTCTGGGCAAAAGCTCGGGGATCTCAAGGAGTACTGCCAGGTAGAGACGTTTCACACCTCGGGTTGCGTCATCTCAGCGCACGCGGTCGACGGCCGCGCCACCTTCCGCTACATGCGTATCTCAGGCCCGCCTGTGGATGGGCTGCAGATTCTCTTCACGCACGGGTGCTGCGCACAGGACCCCGCAGATTGCTACTGCTCATCGCCGCAAGACCCCACCCGCGTCGACACGGCGCGTCAGACGAGCCGCTTCGCCGAGGAGCCGTGCCGTGTCGTGAGCACGCTGCCGTTTTCGCTCCTCCCGGAGATCGGGGGGCTCAGAATGGTGGTGCAGCCGCTCCACACTGTCGCGGGCGGTACGATCACGGCCGCCCTTAATCTTCTTACGGTAAGCGGGGAACTCGATGTCGGGCCGAGAGAGGAGATCGGGGTTTCGATCGCGTCATGTGACGGTTCGTGCAGTGTCGTGCTCCAAGGCACGACGATCAGTTACACGCGCAACGGCCGGGTTGACTTTGACGACATGCGTATTTTCAACTATCAGCAACGGCGCTCGTTCGTGCTGCGCTTCACCGTGATGTCGCACCCAGAACACACTGCTCTCTCTGAGCCCTTCGACATTAGTGCGGAGGTGCCCTTCTCGATGACCCTGGACAGCTTTGCGCCGTATCGCACGACGGGTGATAATGTGTGGGGTATCCTAACAATATACGATGTTTACCAAAATCCTGCAGCAGTTGATGGCACCTACATTGACCTCAGCGTTGTTTCGCTGGAACGCGCACCCTTCGCAAACACTCGCGAGGGCCTCTCTGGCGCGGGTTCAGTCAAAATGTTGAGGTCGCGCGCTTATTTCGGGCTGGACCCGCCAGGAACCACCATACCCAAGAACGAAGTTGATCGCACCAAGGTTGTTGTCGAGGGTAGCTACGTGCTGCGATTCGAGTCGCGCTCGTTCGGGCTTTCGATCGAGCGGCCTGTACTAGTCGCGGTCGGTCTCGTGTCGTTTAACAACGTGTGGTTCGAATCGGTCTCTTTGCAGACGGAGCTCATCGCGTGGGAGCCTTTCTACTGGAAGCTGCGCATTGTGGACGACTACGGCAACTTCGTCAGCACAGCATCGAAGGATATCATCCCCACGCTGCAACTGTCGTCACTTCCTGAGGTGCTGAAAACTGACATCATTGCCGGTGGCTGCCAGGTGGACTCGATCGAGGCGGGATATGCAGAGGTCACGCGCTGCCGTGCCGCGTACAACCAGCCGATAAATGCGGGCAGCTATCCGATACAGAAGGTCATCTCAATGACCGCGATTGCCTTGGGTAACTCACTTCTGTCGGTCAGCAAAAAGGTGTCGATCACGGCGCCCGTGCGCGAACTCGTTGTCGACTACTGTGTGACGCAACGTATCTGCGAGGAGTACTTTCCGGACCGCCTCAACAACACGTGTCCGTGCACAACCGAGAGGCCCACGCTTCCGCAGATCATCAACGAACCATTCTTCTGGTTTCCACGTGTACGTCTGCTCGACTCTGCGGGGAAGCTTGCGGAGCGCTCTACGCTGCCGGTGACGATCCAGGTTTTCGGGTCGACGTGCTACAAGGTCCTTGGCGAGAGCACGATGCGCGCGGTCGGCGGAGTCGCCAACTTCTCCGCGCAAGGCGTCGGGCAGCAGGCTGGCGATATTTGTCCCCCGCCGAAAAAGGACGAACTCATTGAGTTTGCGATCACAGCAAATTTTTTGGACGAGGGGCTCACTGTTGTGTCCGTAGCCCAGCCGAAGCTGCCGGATCCATGGGCGATCCAGGTCGCGGTGGGTGTCCAGAGCACGAAACTGCACTCAGAAATGCCTGTCGCAATTGCCGGCGTCCCAGTCGCGACCAACGTCACCGTCGAATTCTTCACCCTGCAAACTTACGGCCTTGCCGCTGGAATCCGCGTCACCCGGCTCTTCACGACCCGGCGGGTGAAGGTGTCGGCGCAGCGGCTGCTTGCAGACGGCACACTCGAACCAGCGATCCTCGGCGGCACGACGCTCGCAAGTGTCACAAACGGGCTCGCGGTCTTCTCGGACCTGACGATCTTCACAGTTGGCACTTACGACTTGCGCTTCGCGACGGAGGAGTACGGCGCGGGTCTTGTCCAAACATATCGAGGGACCAAGGTGCGCGCCAACGCATTCGCGAAATTGAATGTGCTTCGCCAGCCAGGCGATGCCCCCTCCTCGGTCTCTCTCTCGTCGCAAGTGCGCGTGGAGCTGCTCGATGCATTCCAGAATCGCCTCACGTGCGAGTACGGCGAGTGTCCAGTGGGTCCCTTCGGCTACCCGGCCCTCGTCCATGAGCGCGCGTGGTCGCTTGCGCCACAGTCCGACCTGGTCGTCACTGCACGCGTTGAGCGTGCCCTGCCCGCGCGCGCTGCAAACGCGAGCGTCGAAAGCACCTGCGCTGCGCTGAGCGCTGACCCCGACTGCGCTTGCGGGCCCCGCGTCGCCTTCGCGTCGCGCGGCGTTGGCGTGTTTGAGTGTCTTACTGTCGGCGCCGCCGCACCTGCATACGTGCTGGCGCTCTCTGCGGGCGACATGACCGTGCACACGCAGTCCTTCTCAGTGCGGCCGGGAGTTCTGGCCTTGCTGGTCATCGCGCGTCAGCCCGGGACGCTGGCTGTCGCGGGGCAGGCACTTGATCCGCCCCAGGTGCTGCCGCTCGACAAGTGCCACAACCAAATCACGGCGGACGACCAGGGCACGGTCATCACCGCCTCAGTGGCGCCCGGGCGTCACTCGGGCCTCTTCGGGGTGCTCTCGGCCGTGCCCGTGCGCGGCGTCGCGACGTTTGGCGCGCTGCGCTTCAAGCGCGCGACGGAGGACGAGGTGGGGTACACGATCGTGTTCTCTGTGGGCGCGATCCAAGCAGAGTCCGCGCCGGTGCTCGTGAACAACGCGCCGATGGAGGAGATCTACGTGTTGGAGCAGCCCGGCGACGCGGTGCAGGGATTTCCGCTGACCAGGCAGCCCGCAGTGCGTCTCATTGACCGCTACGGCAACGAGGTGACGCTCGACGAGGCCGACATGGTCATCTCCGCCACCATCGTCGCGGGCGAGGGCTGCCCGGCGGGGCCCTGCTCGGCCGCGTGCGACGGCACCGAGCTGCGCGGCGTGTGCTTCAAGCGCGTGCAGGAGCCGCTGCCCTTTGCGGAGGCGCGCGCGGCGTGCGGCGCGTGGGGCGGCGCGCTGGCGAGCGTGCGGACGCCGGAGGAGAACGAGCTGCTGCGCGTTCTGACGCAGGGCGAGACGTCGTGGCTCGGGCTGCAGTACTCGGCGTTCCAGCGCGCGTGGCTCTGGGACGACGGCGCGACGCGCATCGGCGACGCGCCCGGGTCGTACTCATTTGTGGACTGGGTGCCGGGGCTCGACGCCAACGAGGCGGGCGACGGCGCGTGCGCTGCCATCAACGCCGGGCCCGAGGGCGTGGAGGAGCCGTGGGGCGGCGGCGACTGCGAGCGCGCTCTGCCGTACGTGTGCCGCAAGGCGACGAGCCCCGTGCGCACGTCGTGCGAGTGCTGTCAGGAGCTCGAGGGCGCGGCGAAAGTCCGCGCGATCGCGGGCCTCGCTACCTTCACGGACCTGCGCACGTTTGCGAATCCCGGCGACGGCCTACGGCTGCACTTCGTCGCGCACCGCTGGAATGAGACGGTCGCGCTGCGCATGAGCACCGCCATCCTCTCCTCGCCCTTCAATATCCTCCCCGCGCCGACGCGCCTCGCCGTCATCACGCAGCCCGCGCGCGGGTCCGCAATGCAGTCGCTGCTCGTCCAGCCCGAGGTGGCGTTGCACGACCCGTTTGGGAGCGTGGTGCTCTCCATCCCACTCACCGTCAACGCGACGATCCTCCGCGACGCGGGTGACGCCGCGGAGGGCGGCACCGAGCTGCTCGGCACCTGGTCCACCCAAACGCGGCAGGGCGTGGCGCGATTCACAGACCTCGGGCTCTCGCACGTCTCGGTGAATGGCGCGTTTCAGCTGCGCTTTGCGGCGCTGGTTGGCACCGCGACGTTTTCGCGCGGGGTGATTTACGTCGACTCTGTCGATTTCGAGTCCCGTCAGCGCGGGGCAACTCTCGTGATCGTTTCGCCACCGCAGCAAACGCTCTTTGCCGGGCAGCTGCTGTCCACAACTCGCATTGAAATGTACGACGTTGACGGGGCGCTAGTTGATAACTCGAACGCGCGTGTGGAGGTGCGACTGCTGAACGTGGCCGACGATGACGCCGGGAGCCTAGGCAATGATGCGACGCTCGTTGGGGAACGATCGGCCATCTGCCGTAACGGGAGGGCTGAGTTCCGCGATCTCACCATTGAGTCGGTGTCTCCATCTTTCCGCCTTGAATTCATGCTGGACTCCTTTGGGCTGCAGCTCTCGGTCCGCTCTTCAGCCTTCAGGGTCGAGCCGAACGCATACACGCAGATCGTCATCAGCAATCAACCGGAGGACCGTCCCGCTGGCGAGTCGCTGCCTGCCATCCGGGTGCTGTTTGTCGATGAGTTTTTCAACGTCGACGTGTTTGCGACGGGTGCCAGAGCACACATCGGCGTGGACGATTGCTGCGGCAAGGCGGAATTCGAGCCCTCGGCAGTGGTCACGGAGGGGGTTGCAACGTTCCCTGCGTTTGGTGTCGAGGCTGCGGGCACACACGTGCTGGTGGTGCGGTTCTACGGAGCCGAGGACGGTGACGCAAAGTTCGACGCGTGTCTCGAGGACCCAGTCTTTGCGGCCCGCGGCACCTCGCTGGGAGTGCGCACCCGCGTGTGCACAGCGCGTCGCCAGGAACGGAGAGTGTCGGAGCCCTTCTTCGTCTCGCCCGGCCCGGCCAACGGCCTCGAGATCGTCAACTTCCCGGCGCTCGAGCAGATGGCAGGCAGGCCCTTCCCCTCGCAGCCCGTCGTCAAGGTCACGGACGCCTTTGGCAACGTCGTCGCGGGCCAAGAAATCGTCGTTGCCGCGGACATGCGGAACGAGGCCGGAGAGGGCTGCCTGTGCGGAGACAACGGGAACGGCGAGCTCTGCACGCAAAGTCGCAGCGCACCGACCGTCGCCATCTGCAACGCGACGGGCTGCGACCCGCGCGCCGCGAGCGTGCCGCTCCCGGTCGCGGTGACGACGGACGGCTTCGCGCGGTTTGCCGGGCTGGCGTGCACGCGCATGTCATGCTCGCGCGGCTGCAAGGTGTGCGCAGACAACAACTGCGAGATCTCGTCGGCGTACCGCATGAGCTTCAAGATTGTCTCCGCGTCACAACCCGTGGTGTGCGACCCGTGCGTCGCCCCCCTCCCAGTCGAGGCGCGCAACCTGACGCTTAATCCGCCGATTCACGTGCTGCCGGCGCCGGCCGAGCAAGCCGCGACTGTGCCGCCCGCGGTGGTGGTTGGGGGCACTCCCTCCGGCGGCGCGACTGCCGCGGGCTTCTTCATCCCCCAGACTTGGCGCTACGAGCTCTCGGGCGACATCTACGACATGGTGGTCTCGCAAGGGTCTGGCGCCGGGTCGTCTATAGGGGGCGCGGGGGTGCCCGTGCCAACCCCGATCCGCTCGTCGGGCGACTACCCGCCGCACGCGCTAGCGCCGCTCGCGCCGGGGCTGTTCATCACAGACGTATTTGGCAACATCAACGGGACCATCAGCGGCGACGCGTCTGTCGCGCTCCCGCTCTTCGACCCCGACGTGCCCGCCATGGCCGGCTACCAGTTCTGCGGCGACGAGCACTCAGTTGGCGGCTCTATCTGCCTCGGCGGGACGCTCACCGCGCGCGTCGACTCCGGCTTCGCCAACTTCACGGACCTCTTTGTACGCCACCCGGGCCCGGGCTACGTGCTCGAGTTCCGCTTCCAGGGCTTCGTGCGCCGCACGCCCCCTTTCAACGTGCTCCCGCCGCCGCCGCGCGTGGAGGGCGTCTACTTCTCCCGCGCATTTTCCAACGTCCTCGTCGTCTTCGACGCGCCCACGAGCCGCGGCGCGACAGGCGGCGCGACGGACTGCGCGCTGGTCCTCTCGGACGAGACGCTGGCGCTGCTCGGCGCGGGCGCCACGTGCAGCTGGGAGAGCGACGCCGTGATGGCGGTGCTGCTCGGCAACGACGCGACCCTCGTGCCCGGCGACAAGGTGGGGATCCGGCCGGGGTCCGCGCTCTCGACGACCATGCACTTCCAGCAGGTGATCCAGCACAAGACGGGCGTCGTCCAGTTCCAGCGAGTGTTCGCGGCCGCGCCGGCCGGCATCTCGCTCACCTCGCCGCAATTTGAGGACCCGATCTGCAAGCCGGTGATGATCCCCGAGGCGGTGAGCGAGCTGTCGGTCGTGCCCGGCGAGACGGACGTCTCCGCTTCGGACATCGAGTACTTTGACATCGACGGCGTCACGCACGTGATCGTGGCGAACTACTGCAAGGGCCCCAACTGCAAGTACGACCCCGCCGTGATGGTCAGCACCGCACAGTACGACATCCCCTCCGTGCTCTACCGCGTCGACGACAGCACCGGCGCGCTCACGCACGTGCAGGACATCCCGACCTCCGGTGCTGCCGACGTCGCGGCGTTCACGGTGCAGGACACGCGCGAGGACGGCCCGCGCGGGCCCAAGCCGTTTCTGGTCTTTGCCAACTACTACTCGGACGCCGTCGACCGCAGCCGCGCGTGCTTCGAGGCCGCGGACCCCGTGACGTGCTCGCCGCCCGTGGTGTTGTACGGGTGGAACTTCGCGCCCGGGGCGCAGCGCTTCGAGGAGCGGCAGATCATCGATGACGTGGCGTACGCCTCCTCGGTCGACGTGCTCGAGCACGCCGGCAAGGTCTACCTCGTCATCTCCAGCGCGCGTGGGCTCGGGGAGGTGGCAGTCTACCTCTGGGTGCAGGGCTCTTTCCGCGTCGACGAGCGCAACGGCCCGCTGTACAAGTGGGACCCCGGGCAGACGTTCGGGTGGGTGCCCGCCTTCTTCGACGACCTCGTGCAGAAGTTGCCGTCCACCACAGCGGTCGACACGCACCTCTTCGTCGCGGACGGCGACCCGCGCGTGATGCTCGCCGTCGCAAACTTCCGCGACGGCGCCAACACGATCGTGCCCGTCGACCTGTACACCTGGGACGCCACGGCGTGCGCGGACCGCCGCATCGACGGCTGCTTCGTCCACGTGATGCAGCTGCCCGCGGTCGGCGCCATGTCCGTCGCGACCTTCTCCACCCCGACCGGGCCCCTCGGCGCGCCCCGGCACTACGTTGTCGTAGGCAACTCGTTCGAAGGGCGCGGCGGCGCCACGGTGCCGTCCAACCACGAGGTGAACTCCTATGTCTACGAGGTCGACCTCGAAGCGCACACGCACGCGCTCGTGCAGGCCGTCCGCACCTCCTCGGTGCAGGCCGTTGCGGTCTTCGAGCATTGTGCGCAGCTCGGCTGCGGCACCTACCTCGCCGTCGCCAACAACCGCGGGCTCGGCGGGCTCTCCACCGCGTCCCGCGTCTACCGCTGGGCCCCGAACGTGGACGCCGGCGGCGACGCGTGCCCCCGCGCGGGCGCGGGCAGCGCGGCGGCCTTGCCGTCCGGGCAGTTCCAGCGGGTGCTGGAGGTGCAGACTCTCGCGGCCCAGCGACTGCTGTACCGGCGCGCCGGCGGACGCGGGCTGCTTGTGGCGGTGACGGCGTCCGGGCTCGGCGTGCAGGCGCGCGTGCTTGCGCTGGACGACCTCGTCCCGCGCCCGCGCCCGCTCGTCGACATGCCGACGGTGTACGGCGCGTGCGATCAGCTCGCGTTCGACGCCCGCTCCTCCCTCAACTCCGCGGGGCGCCCCTTTGAGGCGAGCTGGCGCGCTCTCGCGTACCCCGCCGTGCCCGGCGGCGGCGGCGCCCCGGGCGTGGTGCCGCAGCTGGAGGATAGCGCGGCGCTGACGGCAGCCTTCACAACGCCGCTCACGCGCTGCTCGCCGGGCTCGCAGCAGCTGTGCGCGGACCCGCGCTACTTCCCCGCGGGGCGCTACGTGCTCGACCTGCAGCTCACCAACTGGATCGGCGGCACTGGGAACGTCTCGGTGGAGCTCACCAAGCTCCCGGGCGCCGCCCCGCGCGTCGAGATCCGCGGCGAGCGCGTCCGCACCGTCTACGCCGCCCGCGAGACGGCGCTCGCGGCCGCCGCGACGCGCTCGTCGTGCGCGGGGAGCTCGCGCGACGCGCTGCAGTTCCGCTGGACGGTCGGCCCTCCGCTGCGCGGGCGCGCGGCGGGCGAGGTGCTCTCGCGCGGTCTCGAGCTGCTCGTGCCAAAGCACGCACTGCGCATCGGTCAGGAGCACACCGCCTACTTCACGGCCGCGCAGGGCGGCGTGGAGGCAACCGCCTCGGTACGGCTGCGCGCGGTCGCGACGCCGCCGGTGGCCAAGATTGCGGGCGGGAACCACCGCGTGAGCCTCCCTGAGTCGCTTGCGCCCGGCGCCCGGCACTACCTGCTCGACGCGTCTGCGTCCTCGCTGCCGGACCGCCGGGACGGACGTCTCGCCTTCCGATGGGATTGCGCGCGATTCGTCAAGGTGGGGGACGACGATGTGGGCGTGCGCCCCTTCCCGTGCGCGCAGGTCAGCGACGACCCGCCCTCAGGCGCCACCATGCGCGTCGACGCCGCGCGGCTGCTGCAGCAGACGCTCGCCTTCGCGCCGCTGCTGGTGGACAAGCACACGTGGACTTCCGGGTGTCCGCCCGAGAGCGCGCTGCGCTGCGACCCGAGCGCCAAGTTCTTTTTCTCGGTCAGCGTGTGCGACGCGGACGCCGCCGGCCCGGCGCCGTGCGCGGCAGGCGCGCCGGGCGCGGGCGCGGCGACGGTGGAGTGGAGCACTGCGCCGCTGGAGGCGCCCGAGGTGTGGATCGCGCCGCCCGACGCGGAGCGCGTGTCGGCGTCGATGCTCGCGGTGAAGCTCGAGGGGCGCGCGGGCCCCGGGAGCCCCGCGCTGCGCTGGGTGCAGGTCGAGGACGGTACGCCGCGCGTGCTGGACGCGCGGAACCGCTTGACAGAGAGCCTTGCGGGGCCCAACCTTGTGTTCCGGCCCGGCGTGCTCGTCGACGCCGGCGCCTACACCTTCCGGCTCTACGCGGCGCACGACGCGGCCGCGCTCGACGCCTCGGACGCCTGCACGCGCTGCGGCTTCGCGGAGGTGACGGTACGGCGGAACCTTGCGCCGTCGGGCGGGCGACTCACGGTCGCGCCCGCGCGCGGCTTCGCGCAGGACACAATTTTCACGCTGTCGGCGGACCAGTGGGTCGACCCCCCGCTGCCGCGAGACGACTACCCGCTGTCGTACTCGTTCGGCTACAAGCGTCCCGACGGTTCCGTCATGTACCTCGCCGTCGGCGCGCCGTCGGCCCAGCTCCACACGCTCCTCCCAACCGGCGACCGCGCGCGCGCGTGCGCGCTCCCGGCGGAGAGCGAGTGCCACCCGCTGGAGCTGCACGTGGAGGTGGCGGACGCGCTGGACGCGGTCGGAACGCTCCCCGCGCCGGTGGCGGTCGACGTGCTGGCGCCCGAGGGCAACCTGCTGCAGTCGATCCTCGCCAAGCGCTCGCAGGAGCTGTCGTCGCTGCTGGTAAACCGCGACGGCCCCGCGCTGCTCACACAGACGGCGTCGCTCGGCGAGCTGCTCAACGATCCGCTCCTCCCGTGGGCGCTCAACGGGCTCGACGCGGCCTACAAGGCGGGAGTGCGCGCCGCGCTGATGCAGTTCATCCGCGCGGCTACCGAGGAGCTCCTCGCGCCGCTCTCGCTCGCGACCGTCGCACACGTGCTGTCCGCGGCCTCGGCCGTCGCGGAGGTGCCCGAGGAGGTGGACTCGCCGACGGCGGACGCGGCGATGGCGGTGCTGCAGGCGGCGGGCGCCGAAACGCTGCGGCGCATCGCGGAGGGCGAGGACGTGGCGCGCCTGCCCGCGATCGGCGCCGCCTACCTCCGCGCCATGTCTCCCACCCTCAAGGCCGTCGCCAACAACGCCGCGCGCCGCCGCGCGCTCGGCGGGGCCGACGCGGACGCGGACGCGAGCACGGACGCGGCGGCGACGGTGGCGGCGCACGGGGCGGTGCTAGGCGCACAGGCGGCGCGGCTGCGCGCGCTCTCGCCGCTGGAGGCCGCGGCGGCCGGGCAGCGGATGGTCGAGGGGTTCTCGGTCTCCTCGCGCATCTCCGTGCAGAACGCCGGGGGCGTCGCGGGCGTAGCGCCCGCCGTCGAGGAGGGCACCGACCTCATGCAGGTGACGTACTTTGTCGATGCCGCCGCGCTCCCGGGCGTGGCATTCGGCGTCACGGCCAACAGCGCCAACCTGCTCAAGTTCGGGAACCCTGCCATGGTCGGGCCGAGCAACTTCGCGCGGCTCACGCTGCCAGCGCTGTGGACGGGCCCCGCGCACGCGGCGTTCGAGGTGCAGACGGCGCTCCTGTACTCGAACCCGCTCCCTGCGGCGCGCACCGCGCTGCGCTGCATCGACGAGGCGGGGCGCACGACGTGGTCGTCGGCGCCGGTTCTCGTCCCGACGGACAACCAGGGCGGCGTCGCGCTCACGGTGCTCCGCAAGGGCGTCCCGCGCCTCACCACCCGCGCCTGCACGCTCCTCGGCAGCGCGACGCTCCTCGAGGTGCGCGCGGCCGGCGGCGCAGCCATCACCCAGGACCTCCCCGGCGGCGCGGCGTTCAGAGTGCGGCTGCCCTTCAACCCCACGCTGCAGAATGAGGTGCTCTCCGACGTGACGGACGCCTTCTCGGGCGTCTCCTCGCTTGTGTCGTGCGTGTACTGGGACGAAGCGGCGCAGCTCTGGTCGACGCGCGGGATCGCGTTCGAGAGGGCCTACTTCGGCGACGCAGCCGGGCAGGGCGCGTACGTGGAGTGCCGCACTTCGCACCTCTCGGTCTTTGCGGCGTCGGAGGTGCCCGCGGACTGCGATGGCAGCCCCATGGGCCCCAAGCGCAAGGACGAGTGCGGCGTGTGCGGCGGCGACAACGGCACGTGCGCGGGCTGCGACGGCGCGCCCAACTCCGGGCGGTCGCGCGGCTGCTCGGGGCACGGGGCGTGCGCGGGGGACACGTGCGCGTGCGAGGACGGCTTCCTGGGGGTGATGTGCCAGGTCGCTTGCAGCCGGGAGGTGAACTGCTCGGGGCACGGCGAGTGCTGGGCGGAGTACGAGGGGTACTCGGTCAACACCACAGTCGGGTGTATGTGCGACCCTGGCTGGAAGATGGCCGAGAACGCGCCGCTGCGGTGCATCGAGGACCCGCCGTACGCGTACCGCATGCCGCAGTGGCTGTTCCTGCTGCTGGTCATCGGGCTACCGATGCTGGCGCTGCTCTGCTGCCTTGTTGCGGTGCTCTACCTCAACGTGTTCCGCCAGGTGAAGGCCATCAAGCGGGTGGGCGAGGAGACCAAGGCGTGGCAGGCCGACTACTTCCGGCGCAACGCGGACGTGGACGTGGAGGCGATGGAGATCAACGTCGACCTCTGCATGCCCATCATGGCCGTCCCCGCCTACCTCGAGGCCCGCCCGGTCGTCGACAACCCGACCGTGACGCTCCCGCCCTGGCCCCGCGGCGAGGGCGAGGGCGGCGAAACCACCGTGCTCAACTTCCCCGTCAGCCTCCCGGTCGTCGCGCCGGCTGGGCGCCCGCCCGCGCTACTGCCGCCGGCCGCCGCGCCAGAGGATGTCCCTGAGGCTACGGAGAACTTGCTGGTTCCAATGGTTCCAAAGGACGGTTGGGAGGAGGCGGGGCCCAACGAGGTGGTGCTGCGCACGGACAGCATGCCGGTGCGCTCCCCCCCCCCCCCGCTGCCTCCGCCAGCCCCTGCCTGGGTGCCGAGCGCGCAGGGCGCAGCGCCGTGCGCGAAAGGGCCTGGGGCTGACCTGGGCGCGCGGCAGGCTGGGGCAAACCGGCTGCAGACGCAAGAGGAGATGGACCGGGCGGCATCGCGCGCGGTAGCGGAGCGGGAGCTGACGCGCGTGCCGGGCGGCGAGGACTGGCGGCGCGCCAAGGCGCGGCACGGCATCGCGCTGCGCCTCACGCACCTCTCCACCTCCCTCGCGGCCGGCCCGCGGAGCGCGGGCCCAACCGAGAGCCCCTCGGTGCGACACCACGGCCCGGAGGAGAACGGCTCCAACGTCCTGCGCCTCGGGCTCGGCCCTGCGGCGCCACAGGGCCGAGCGCCGGGCGCGGAGGAGCGGGCGACCGTTACGCCGTAACGACAGCGTGCGCGTCGACTTTGCCGCGTAGGTGGGTGGCCTCGTCCGCAGTGGGAGAGAGACTGCGACTGAGACTGAGAGAGGGAAGGAGAGAGAGAGAGAGAGCACCGACCTCTCCAGTGGCACTACCAAAATACACACTTGTACAATGCCAGCTATTGCTCAAAACTGATCACGGTGCGTCGCGCTGCGCAAAAGCAATCTATTCGCGATTGTTCAGATGCACTGCCATGCACGCGCGAATATGACCAACTCCCAACGCCACAGCCCCCCGCGTCGCAGCTAGTTTTTGTGCCGCCTTTTTTTGCGGGCCGTCTGTGCCAAAAAGCTGCATTGCCGGACCGTTTTGAACAAAAAATAGTGCGCGGAGCGGAGCGCAGGCTACTGGCAGATTTTGCGAGAAGCGTGCGTGAGTCCTCGTGGATGGCTGCGCAGCTTTTACTGTGACCTCTGGCGCCACTTTCCTGTCGCGCCGTGATCTCCCGGAGGAGACCAGCTGACAATTCCTCATTTTCAGTCTCCTGAGTGCGCTGCACGTGCACGTGCTTTACCTGGCGCGCGGAGCGCACAGGCTCTCGCGCGCCAGGGCGAGAGCGAACACGGACTCGGTCACTCCTCTGCCAACATCGACTGTGAGCAACGCGCAAGAGCCACCACAGGATGGACCAGATCCGGGCGCCGCCGCAGCCCTCCTGTCGCTCACACGAGACATCATGGGCCCCCTCAGGCGGCCCTCGGCGGGTCCTCGGGCGCTGCCGCCTCGGCCGCGCGCAGCTCCTCCTTGCGTACACGCCACTTCTCGCTGAGCGCCTTGAGCACCTCCGGCGCGGAGAGAGCGGGGTGCTTGGCCTTCACGGCCGAGAAGTGCTCCTTCACAAACTGCGCGTACCCGTTCGGCGCCGCTGCCCGCCCTCCGCGCGCGTCACGCGCCCTCGCTGCGCCAGGGCCGCCATCGCGCGCGGGGGAGGCGGGCGCGGGGGCAGACCGCCGCGCTTTGCCGGCTTGCCGTCTTGGTTGGTGCGGGGGAGGAGGGCGAGGGTGCCGCGGCAGGCGCCGCAGCGCGCGGTTTCGAGGTTGATGCTCTTGGAGTGGCGGCCGTACTCGTGGAGGCAGACCTGGCACTGGTAGCGGAACTTGAACGCGATGTCGTAGTTGTGGCACGTCGTCACCTTCATTCCGTGGTAGCGCTGCGCCGCTACACCCGCCCAGTACTTGAACGCCGGCCCGTGCGGCGGCTGGCGCGGCTCGTTCTCCACCCACGCC
>ENA-UOXV01001259-UOXV01001259.1-marine-metagenome-genome-assembly--contig:-NODE-1259-length-35861-cov-12.744009_pt1 | contig 35861 bp, 38 predicted proteins | sample MGYA00238165_ERZ766961 | MGnify/ENA primary metagenome ERZ766961 (study PRJEB28924, sample SAMN03173240) | marine metagenome | biome: Marine; feature: Water; material: Subsurface seawater | place: North... | reverse complement strand
TTGCTGCAGAGGAGGCAGAGCAAGCGCGCGTTGCTGCAGAGGAGGCAGAGCAAGCACGCGTTGCTGCAGAGGAGGCAGAGCAAGCGCGCGTTGCTGCAGAGGAGGCAGAGCAAGCGCGTTTGGCTGCTTTAAGAATAAAAATAAGTAATATTGAAAGTAAAATCAAAAATTTAAATATTGATGATAAATTAAATAAAGAAATTACTGAAATTCAAAATGATATTGATAAAATAAAACAAGATCCATTATCAAAAGAAATTAAAGGTACTAATTTATATCAATTACAAATTGATATTGTTCAGGAAAAAATTGAATCAAAAAAAGATGAACTTAAAAAAATAATGATAAAAGATATAGAAGAACGTATTAATAACTTAAATGTTATTAGTAAAACTTCTTCAAAATATAAAAATATTTTAACTGATATAACCACTAATATATTATTATTAAATGATACAAAAAGCTTACAACAAAAATTAGAGGATAAATTAAATGAAAACGCCGATATGGGTGATTTTAACAGAATAAAAGAAAGTCTAAAAAAATTTTTCGTAATAGATGAAGAAGTTCCATTTAGTTCTAAAGAACGAGGAAAAGAATTTAAAAATACAAGATTTGATAAACCATATGATATTAATGTTATTTACGATATTATGGAAATGATAAAAAATAGAATTAATAATAACGAACGAGTAAAAGCTATATTCGAAAGTATGATAAGAGAAATAGAAGAAACCCAAAAGCTTCTTAAAAATATCCGTAATGATATAAATGTAAGTCAAAAAGTAAAAAACGAAGTAATAGGGCTTTTTGAAAAAGTCGTAGTAGTCAAAAATAATATAAAAAATGAAATGAATTCTGAAAACCAAATGCGTAGAAGTATGGCATTTCTTAATCTTAGTGCTGGCAATGACTCAAGAAAATTTGCGATGGGGTTACGGACGCAGATACAAGAACTAGAAAAACTTTATAAAAAACCTGAAGTACTAGGCATAAAGCTTTCCTTGATAAAAAAACGCCCGGAAATAACTGAAAAACTAAACGACGAAGATAAATATGCTTTAATTTCATTGATTAATGAAAAATTAAAGGAGGTAAATTACAGTTATGATGAAACCGAACTAGACAAAGAAGCTTTCAATTGGGTGGAGAGGGCTGAACAGGAACGGACCGAAGCGGGGAAAAATAAAAAGAAAAATAAAAAGGGGAAAACAAAGAAAAAAAAGAAATAGAATATAAATTTATTAATATTCATTTGTATCCTCCTCTAATTCTTCATCACTATATTCATACGATTCATTTGAATCTACATCTTCTTCATCATCAACAATAAAATCTTCGTCTTCAGTATTAGGTTCTTCCTCTTCTTCTTCTTCATCATCATCATCTGTATTACAATCATCAAAACCTTCAAACATAATATCATATAATTCAGCATAGTCTGATACATCAAAATTAATTAATGACTTTTTCTTATCATAACAAACTAAAAATATATCTCCAAACAATAATTTTTCAGATGAATCTTCATCACACAAAAATGATGAATTTCCACCCGGTATTAAATCATGTTTATTTTCAAAACCAGCTTCTCCATCATACCACCCATAACAAACTACTTCTTTACCTTCGTGATTCCACTTATATAATTCTGCAAAATTTGTATTCCCTTTTGATAATGATTTTTCTTCAAGGACTTTTAAAATACTTTTTTTCTTCAGTATAATATCTAGATCATTCATTGTTCCATCAATGTTAATTCTTACAATTTTCATCTCTATTATAGATTTATAAATAAATTAAGCCTTAAATAAAATAAATGAAAATTTTATATTTCTTATTATAAATGGAAAACAAATTTAAACTTAAATCTACTTTTGAAAAACGTAAGCAAGAATCTGATAATATTAAAAAAAAGTATCCTGATAGAATACCTATCATAGTTCAAAAACACGCAAAAAGCACATTAAATGAGGTTGATAAATGTAAATATTTAGTTCCTAAAGATATGACAATGGGTCAATTTTTATTTGTCGTCCGTAAAAGGGTTAATCTAGGACCTGAACAAGCATTATTTATAACTGTAAATAGTACATTAGTATCTTCTGTTAAAACGATTGGTGATATCTATTGTGATTTATCTGATGAAGATGGATTCTTGTATATTATCTATACAAATGAAAATACTTTTGGTTAACCTATTTATAAACAAATTATGAATATTAAGTAAAATGTATTTATTTCATTATTGTAAAAAAATAAATGATTTTCTTTTTGATGAAAAAATTGATAAAAAACACTTACAATTTATCGTCAACAAATTTAACTTACAATCAAAAGGCGAATATAAAGAATATTGGGATAAAAATGTGAAAATTCTCGCAAATAAAGGATTACTAACATACAACTATATCGATGATTTATCGATAAAGTTTGAAAATGATTATCTAATCAATGAGTTTGAAACTGAAAAATGTATCAATTATAATTTTTACAAAGTTGATAGTGAAGAAAATTATACACTCTATGAAAATGAGATAGATTCAATTAAATATATCCTTAAAGTATATGATAAATATTTATCATTTAGTTATGAAAGCAAAAATGTAATGGATATAAAATTATTTTGATTATTTTTTATATATTTAATATAATATAATGAGATTAAATTATGGTTTAATTATAGGGACAATAATAGTCATTTTTTTCATCAATAAATATTTAAATGAGCAAAAAGAAATTCCTGTACAAGTTGAAGAACCAACAGAACTAGTAAGTGCTATTGAAGAAGGTGATATTCAAAAGCCTATTGAACAATTAAAACCAAAAAAGAAAGTTCAATTTGTTGAAACTGCTACAGAAATTAAACCCGAACAAAATTCAAATCCCGTTGACTACCCAGAAACAACAACGATTACTCAAAAATTATCCAAATTAAAAGAACTTTTACCTCAACCGATTAGAGATACGATTGATACTGATAAATTTATGATTGTCCGAAACAAAATGAATCAACCAATGAAACCACAAGTTGTAAAATCTGATGGGCTTTCTCCAAATCCAATCGGAAGTACTGAATATCGTTTTGTTGAAGAAAATCCCAAGCTAGCATGGAGTGATATTAATGTATCACAACATCCTGAACACCATACATCAAATATTACAGATGAACTAACAAATAGTGGTGGATTCTTTGATAATGATGATGATAATTTTTATCATGATAGAACATCCCATAAATCAAAAACAAATTTACCAGATCGTTGTTTTATGAATAAAAATAATGAAGTTATCTGTTCCTATAATAATCGTCTTCAAAATATTCCACCTCAATTAATCCAAGATAAGAAAAATAATAATGTTCTTAATAGCATCGGAGAAGGAACAAATCTATACAAAGGAGTTGATACATCAAATGTAAATACTATAAATGGTTCTCAATATCAAGTTTGGGGTTATAATGGTGAAAAAGCAATCAATGGTGGTTTATATTATGGTAATGTAAGTGCTTCTGATTCTCAAAATGAAGATTATTTAGCTATCAAAAGCATTGATGAAAGACCAAATTATTCATTTTAAATAAATACATTTCGGATTCAAGGGTAATTTATAAAGTTCGCACCATTTTTTAGCCGTTAATATTTGATCTTTTGTTGGACGATTAATAATTGTTTTATCTTGTAAAACTTTTGTTATAATTTCAATTTGTTTACATACAAATATTTCATTGTACTTATTAATATCATCAATGAAACTTTTGGGAACATCTATCTTTAAATTTTCACAAGTATTAAATTGGTCAATTAATGTTTTTCTAACATCCTCTTTCATACCTAAAAAATTAGAACAAATAATATATTTTTCAGAATTTGATAAACGACTTGTTGATGGTTTGTATATTTCTATAATAGAATAATGACAATATAATAAATATAATAGTTGTATTGTCTTATAATGAAATAAATCAAACATTTTTAATACAAAATATCCCCCTTCTTCTTGTATATTCAGAGCTGTAAATACCTCAGAATACAATAATTTATAAGAAGATTGTTCTTGCGAATTATAATCTTCAGAATAATCAAATCCACCATCTCCAGTAACTAAATGACATTTATTTTCTCCAATTATTTCAATGAATGAATTCACTGTTTCATAATTATAAAGATCACCTTTTCCATCTTCCCCAAATAAAATTTTATTTTTAGGATTATTAATTATAGATTGATTCCAATAAGGTATTTTTCGATCGTTTGATATTAAGGTTATTCCATATATATTTTTAATCATAAGATTTGTCCTTTTTGAATAATCTATCAAACAATGAATAAAACCTCCAGGACCTTCGGCTAAACACGCACAATTAGTATTTTCTTTTAGTATATGCATATCTATTATCATTTCGTGTAATTTAAAATAAGAACGACTTACAGGTGAAATACTACATATATTTTGATTTTTACGCGAAGATGTATAAATATATTCATATTCATTATTCTTTTTCTTTGAATAATCCCATTGATTAGAATCAACAGTATCAATGTTACATTTTACTTTTAATAATTCATCTTTATTTTTAAATATTACATCATTGCTAGTATCTTCTGTAAATGGTAATATTTTATCATGTATTCCAATCCGATATATTTTCATACTTAATTCTATTTACTTTTATTTTAAATAAGTTATTAAATTTGAAATCATTGAAAAAAAATATAAGTAGAATAAATTGGATAATATGCAAAAAAGTAATAGTTATTCACATCAATTAAATACATATGAAGATCAGAAACCTATTAGAAAATCAAGAAGTTGTAACTGTTTTACCGATGATAAAATTATTTATGAAGATTTCTTTGAGGGAGATGGTCTTTTAGGTATTCAATTCAAACAGAATTATAAAAATGAGATTTATGTTCATAAAATTATGGATAAAACTGTCGCAAGTGAATATTACGATCTAAAATTAGATATGATTTTAGAAAAAATCAATGATGTATCAATCCATGGAAAAAGTTTTGAAAATGTTATGAAAAAAATTAATAATATTTGGGATGAAAATAATCAAATATGTCTTCAATTCAAAAAAAATATTAATCAAGAAATTTATCAATCGCTTCAATCGATTGATTATCTAGAATATTATGATCATTTTATCAAACTTGGTGTAAAAGATTTAGATGATTATGAATTTGTAGAATATTCAGATCTTATTCAAATGAAGATTCCAAAAGAAAAGATACAATCTTTTCAAAAACTAAACAAAAAAATTAATCCTGAAATTTATGATTTTTGTAAGGAAATGGATTGTATCCCTTACTTTGAACAATTGATTGATATAGGAGTAGAAAGGATAATTGATTTTGAAATTTTAGAATATAGTGATTTAATTGATATTTCAATGGATGAAATAACGATTGACCGATTTAAAAAAAAATTTAAAAGTATAAGAGATACATAATTATTTAATTTTCTGAAAGATGAAATATTTATTAAAACCACTTAACAATCTTAGTTCATTATTTTTTTCATCATTCATAGATCTTGCTTCCGAATAATATTTACCAAATTCATTATCAGATTGATCTATTTCTGGTATTTTAGAAATTACATTTTCAAATGAACCGAATCCATCACTTTCAAAGTAATCATTTCTAAATAGATTTGAATATTTTGGAGGAATATTTGTAGGTGTTACTGCTACAAATCCATTTTCTTTCATAACAGTACTAAAATGATCAAAGTTTACTAAATATTCATCTAACTCTTGACCAATTGTTTCCATATAGATACTGACAACATTTCCCAACATATTTCTATCATCATCTGGATTATAATCAAAGTTTTCATTATCATATTTTTTCTCAATACTATATACGAGTTTACCAGTATCTTCTTTGTATTCTAGCTTTTCAAGATCATTATCTTTGAAATAATCAAATATTTTCATTCCATCGTAACAAGTTCCTATGAAATAACCACCCTTTTTCACATTCTCTGCTAAATTTTGTATAAAACCATTAAAGGTTGTTTTATTTTGAAAGTAATAATGCATTGAAAATTGTGAACTAACCACATGAAAACCATCTTTTGCGATTCCACGATATCTAAAATTAACATTTGTATAGCTGTTTGATATTGGTTTTTTTACATCATATAATATTGATATCATTGTATCACAATGTTTCCGATCATTTTCATCATTATCAACAATATTGCAACATTCTCCTCTCTTAATATTTTTACTTGTGTCTGCTCTTAAGAAAGCACCTTTAACATTTGATTTTGTATTATAATATCTTTTACAGGCTTCATGAATATTGGATGAAATATCTAATCCAAGGATAAATGAATAATTTTTAAATTTCTTAACATCGCCACCTCTTCCAATTGATAAATCTAAGATCTTAATAGGTTCATTAAAAGAACTCGTAATTCCCCCGATCAATTTAGATTTAATGTAATTATGTAATTGTCTTAGTTTATCAGATTCAAATAATTGATCTCCTGTATCTTTTATATAATATTTACCATCTTCATCTGAAATCTGATTAATAATTTTATTGAAATTTTCTTTCGCCTGAATCATCTCTGTTGTGATTGGTTTTTGAATTGTATCCCATACATTATTTGCGACATTAAAATATTGGGGTTTCAATTTATCAGATCTTACTCTTAATGGAACCCAATGCATTGAATTTTTAGCATCTTTAATATATCTTAATTCAATAATATCATTGTCTTTTATTTCATCTCCATTTTCGCATAACATTTTACCATCTTTTAAAACGATGTTTGTAAAATTGTATTTATCTTCTTCTTGACTATTGAAATTAAATTGTTTTAATTCATCTCTTTTTTCTGTTCTTTTAGTTTCTTCAAGAATCTTCATACAGAAATTAATTGTATCATCATCATTTTCATTGTAGCCTACAAACAATTCCAATTGTTTATATTCGGTAATTTCGTCAACTCCTTCTTCATTTTTATGAACAATTGGAAATATTTCATCAACAACTTTTGATTTTATCATTGTTTTTTTAACTTTTCCAAGAAAGTCAATCGTATTTAGATGTTCGGGTTTCCACTTGAAATTTTCATTCCATGTTCCACCAATATATTTTGATTGAACACCCTCAGTATTCCCTTTTACTGAATATCTTACAGGAAGATAGATTAATCCATCTATCTCATAAGGATAATAATTTTCTTCTTCTCTTTTTAATATCTTTTTAGAAGCTGTGAAAATCTTTAATTTATTTTTCTTTGATTTACTATCTGATAAATGTCCAAATTCGTATGTTTTCGCATCAATCTCAATAGATTCATCTTTAAAGATAAAATTATCTTTTAACTTCATAAAATCATCTAATACAGTTTTACGAGAAATATCATCTGAACTACGCGCCACAAATGGATAAGTATGGATTGGTTGAGGTGTTGTTTTTCCAGCCCAATAAACGTCAAAGATCATATATAATTTGATATCTTCATTATCTTTTGTTTTTGTAATATATTCTCCATCAAATAACCAATCATCCATAACATCGGTAAATTCAATGCCTGTATCAATTACATTTGATTTCGCATTAATCAAATATCCTTTTTGATTTGTAATGAATAATTCATATCTTTCTCCATCTGCTTTTTCTGTTACAGCATAATCTGTCATAATTGATTTAGGATTATTTTCTTGTATGTCTATGAAATTTAGTGTAACCGGTTGAGGTCCAATGAAATTAAAATACCTTGATTTTTGCTCGGTCAAACCCATATAAAGATTCAAAACACTTTCTTTCAATTGATATGATATCAAACTATCAGTATTGTAAATGACTTTTGATAAATAAATTACATTCATTTCTAATGTTCTTAAAAGTTCTTTAATTATATTTGATTTTTCTTCATCACTTTCAGGACTTGGAAAACTCATTTTAAAATCAGGATCATCTTCAGAAATTTTTATGATCTTATCTTCTTCAATAGTAAAGTACCCACTATACAAATCTTTTATCGGAACCATTAATTCATCATATTCTCCTATCTTATACAATAATTCAACTTTCGCGATTGTATCAATATATTCTCCATCTTGACTGATCTTTTCAAAGACTTCTCTTATAAAGGTTATTTTTTTACCTTTCTTATAATATTCTTTAATTGTATCTCTCACTTCAAACATATTATTTTCACGGAAATAATTATCACTTATATTTGTATATTTACCAATCATATTACTGTATTCTTCTTTTGTATATTTCATTGAAGATACTGTATAAGGAATATATTCACCCTTTGGTTCAAATCTTGGAGAATCAAATTCATATTCTTCTCCGTCAATCATTCCTGAACTTTTTTCATATCTATATTTTATCATTGGAATACCTAAGTTTGCTGGATCATATATATTACCCATACTAGCATTACCTGGATCGGTAATCACATATTCATTTTTTAGCTTTTTGGCCATGATATCCATTTTACGTATTCCATTAATTTTTTCATCTCCAATATATTCTAATTCTAGTTCATATTCCTCGCGATTATTTAATATATTTGCTTTACGAAAAGTTGTTTCAAACATATTTTTACCTTTCATAAATTTGGTGCTTTTGACTACAGTTAAATCAATGCGAAATAACTCATCATTTGTTAGAAAACTATAACGTTTCTTATAACGAAAATGTTTCTTTTTATCATCATAATCTTTCAGAAAATCAAGGACAAGTTTATTTGTTTTAAGTAAAGGTTCTTCTTTCTTAATATTTAATCGTACATTGTAGTTTTCATCTTTCAAAGCAAAGAACTTTTTATTCGGTTGATTTTTATCCTTAAAATACTTTTTAACAACAAACTCAATATTTTCTTCATCAATATCTTCCAATGAATCTTTCTTACAATACTTTTTTACAGAGTCTTTTCCATTAATTGTACATCTTACATTTGATGGATAACCTCTAAATTCTTGCCTGATATCAAGACTGATATTCTCAGACAAAAGTTCATAACATACTTTACACTTATCCAACAATGAAATAAATACTTTTTTTGTAATTGGGTTTTTTGATACTTTTGAACCAAAAATTAATTCTAATTCTGTATCAGGTAGGGTGCTAGCATATTCAAAATATGACAAGGAATCGTTTGATCCATTAAATAGTTCCATAGATATATTATCTGTTGATTTTTTTTTTTAAATATCTTGTTTATAATATTTCAAATTTATAGTATCATATAATTCTTTTTTTGTTTTTTTCTTACCATTTATATTCTTCAAATCAATATCATTTTCTTTTGCGATTGTTTCTAAATCTCCAACCTTATACTTTGAAAATGAAGAAAGATATGGCTTATATATCAACCAATCAATATCAATTGTAAGAATATTACTTAACTCAGTAATATCAGAATATTCTACATTTTCACTAATATCTTTATCTACCTTCATCCATTTATCATCTTTATAACAACATACCAACTTTGGATAATCTTTCATAGTTGTCTGATAATATTTTCCTGTATTTTCATTGTAAATCACACAATGAATCTTATAATAAATATTAAGATACAATATACTTGAAAGATGATTTTTATTTTGAAGTCCATTCTGAACCAATGAGAGTGAAAATTTACGATTGTATTTATCATCCTTCTTAAATGTTGAAGCTATTTCCAACTTTTGATTCACAATAAATTGATGTTTATGTTCTTTTTCCATAGAATTATAGGTAATCTCATTTTCACCAATAATCACTTCTGAAATATCATTAACGCCTTTTACTTTAACTTTAATATTTCCTTCTAAATAACTAGAATCTTTAATTTTCTTTGTAAAGGTGTTTGTGTTGTTTTCAAATGCTTCTATAAAGTTCATATTTTATATAGTATGTTTATTAGTATCTTTTTTAAGTAATATCAAATTTTAAAAATATAATTTTGAATATTCAATAATATCTTTCTCTTCATCTTTTATTTCAGATAAAAAAATATCATTTGAATTTACATTTTGAATTATAAAAAATTGTTTTTCTTTAATAATTAATCCTTCTTCTTCTTCTTCTTCTTCTTCTTTTTCTTCTTTTTCTTGTTCGACCATTACTTCAATATTAATATCTTGATCTAAATTATTATTCATATCTTTTACAATGATATAAATATGGTCTATTTTATCATCGTCTACTGTATTTAAATTTAAAAAAATACCATTCTTATTTTCTGTATATTTGACATTTGTATGTTTTATAAAATCAATTATCTTATTATGAATCTTTAGATTATCAATATTATTATAAATATAATGTCTTTTATTAACTTCCATATACTATATACGGATATTATATCATTTATTTCCAAACTTACAACGGTTTCGCAATGACTTGAATTTTATCCGAACCATACTTTATACGACATCCAACAACCATAATATCAATCTTTTGTCCAATAGTTAAATCATCAATATTTCTAGTTGATTCATCAAAATATTCTTTTGGTAACATAATTATCATTGGACTATCTTCGTGATTTTCTACATCTTTTTTATTCAATCTAACATGAGATAAAACACCCATCTTATTAATATTATTTACAATAACTTCTATCTTATCTCCATTTGATGGAGAGATTACCTCTGCGTTATAACTGATATTATATCTTATACTACTTTTATTATTTGTTGTTACGATTTTTCCGATTCCTCGCTTAATGATTTTAACACTTCCTTGAATAATGTATCCATCTTCATAACATTTTCCTTCAACTTTTTCTTTTAGTTTCATTCTTATTATGTTATCAATGTCACTATTAATATCTTTTGAATCAAGGTTTAAATTTGAGTTTATCATTTGAACGTTAATAAAAGACATTGTTTACTATATATATAGTATAAATGTTTAAATAATTCAAATTTCTTTATTCTAAATATTTAAATAATATTAAATCATAGGGTATAAATGATAAATTACCTCTTGATGTTTTATTTTTATTTCTTAATATCATTTCAATAAACAATGATAAAAACTCTTTTGATTCTAATAATTTAGTGTATTTCTTATCACTTTCAGAAATTGATGATAATACTGTTTCATATTTTTGATAATTTTCAGGAAATTCATTTGAAATGATCTTTTTGATTGTATTTCTTTGAGCTATATTTTCAATTACCTTTCCGGGAAGATTATTTGCGCCACCCTTTTTATTAACAATCTTAAATACATGTTTCTGATTTTCCAATTTAAATGAAAATCCCCAAACTTTGATCGTATCAAAATCACTACTATTCTTTTTCTTGAAATTTCTTGTTATATTACTTTTAATCAATAAACCATTATCCATATCATTTATTTCATTCCATTGTGTATCATAAATATAATAATCATAATCATCTTCTATCTTATCTAATTCTTTCATCTTTTTCTTTTTCTTTTGATTAAATTTATCTGTATTACAAACAAAGAATCCAACAATATCATAATCATTTTCAAAAATATAATATTGTTCCTTGTTTTTGTATATTAAATGGTTATTCAAGACACTTAAAATAGCTTTATTTTTATCATCTACTATTTTTCCTGTTAAAATATACTCTTCTAAAATTTGTTTTAGTAAAACTGTCTTTTCTTGATATGATAATTGATCTATATAAAACTCAAAATAAACCGATTTATCAATATCAGTTATAAAACTACCAAAATCATATGTATTTTTTCCAACTTTTAAATTTTTTATCTCTTTTTTTGTCACTTTATTATAAACATTTTTAAAAGTATATACTACTTCTTTCTTCTTTTTTTCTTCTTTTTTATTTTTTTCTTCTTTTTTCTTATTCGCAATACCACTCAATTGTATATGTGTTACAGATTTATCTTTAACACGATTATTACGATAATATAATGGTAATGATAAATCTTCATTATTATGGGGTTGAAATAGATAAAGGTTATTTTTATTTACAAGATAACCACTTGTTTTATATTTATTCCAAATTGTCTTTTTTGTATCAATCATATCATATATTGAAAAATAAATGATAACTTTATTGGTATCTATTAATTGAAGAATAATTTGTTCAATCTCATTCAATTGATAATAATTATTTATTTCATATAATTCAATGATTATTTTTTGTATTGTTTTTAATAATGATTTTGATTTTTCGAATGTAAATGTATCATAGTTTATTTTTTTTCTAGAAATGTTATTTATATCGCAAGAATAATCACAAGTTTTTGAAAATGAGCAAATTTTAGAATATTTTTTATCGTGAACTTCAAATGATTTTAAATTTCTCCTTCTACTTGTTTTTAAATTAACTGGTAATATATCTTTTGGTTTAATGATATTAATTTGTTTATTCAAAAAACAATCAATTGAATTTTCTTTTAATAATGTTTCAATACTTCCTATTAAATTCGCTTTTTCTTCAGCAATCCGATAAATATAACTATCAATTGAATCATTTACTTTATTTTCACATGCTGTATGTAAAAATATAGTAACATTTCTTTCTTCTTTTGGTAATCCTATATGGGAACAAAATCGAATCCCTCGTCCAATAATCTGTTCTATCCGATACAAATGATACCAAGGATCCAAAATATGAATTTCTCTTATATTTTTAAGATCTAAACCTTCACTCGCAACAACAGAACCAATTACAATTTTTATATTTTCACCATTTTTATTATTATCTGATTTCAATGCTTTTATTTCTTCATCATTATTAGGAGATAAATCTTTATCACCCGATAATACAATATATTTTGCTCTTTTAAAATCCCCCTTTGATTTGGTAATTGTATTCCATTGATAATCAATAGGTTCATCTTTTGTATCTTCTGTATTTTTTTTCCATTCAGGATATTTTAAATGATTACCTGAAAATTTTTCAAATCCTAAATGCTCTAAAGCTAATGCCAAAGGTACGATACCTGATTGAATAAATTCAGAATAAATAAAAATTATTCCTTTTGCTTTCTTTTTTTTCAATCCTGTTAAAATACTAAACATTTTACAAGATATACTTTGTAAATGATCTAATGAAAATATAGGAGGAACATTTTTTTTATAATTATAAATCTTTCGTCCGCTTTTTATTTTACTATCTAATAAATTTTCAAGACCTTTTAAACCATACATTTTCTTAAAATTAATATCATCTTCATCATAATCATCATTTAACATATCTATTGAAGGATAAACAATATTTGAAATCTGTTTACCATTTGTTTGATCTGTTATTTGTAGTTTTTCTTTATCTTGAATTGATTTTATAAATTCTTGATAAATTATTTCTTGATAACCTTCCATCTGATTATAATACATTTTTAGAAACTTGAATTGATATGTTTTATTAAAATTATAATCTTTTCCCCAGATATTTTTTGTAGGATAGTTAGATATTATACATTGTTTATCATTATAATCATCGGGTGTTACACGTATTGGAAATGTGATTGGATTTTCACCTCGTAAATATGAAATATATCCTTTACATTTTGTTTTTATAATTTCACTTGCGTAAGGTGTTAGATTACCATCCAAATCAAACATTTTTTTAGGATTAATATTAATTGGTGTTCTTTTATCATTTTTGAGTAATAAATTCAATAACCAGATTATCTCAGATGGCTTATTAAACATAGGTGTCGCAGACATTAATACCAATCTCATATTTTCACTGTATCTTACAACTTTATCTAAAAATTTAATTGTATCTTTTGAAGGTCCATCTTTATTTTTTGTATTTTCTTTTACATTATCATCTCTTAAATTATGAACCTCGTCAATAATTAATAAACGATTTGAAAAATAATTTTTAATTACACTTTTTTCAACCTCTTTTAAAGATACATTTTTTCTATTTCCAATTCTATTTTTGATCATTGATTTTATTTTATTCGCAAATTGTTGATAACCATAAAATTCATAATATTTTTTGATTGATTTCTTTACTTTTCTTTCCAAACCTTTTCCAACAACCCCATTTAAATCACCAACCAAATGTTTGAAACTATCCCCTGTACATTGATCATCTCCTTTGCTTGGATCATAAATTGTATTTCTCCAATTGGATTGAATATTTTTAGATACCAAACAAATTATCTTTTTATCATCTTTTTTGTAGATGTCACGAAATGAATTACTTATACTAACAGCACTACAAGTCTTACCAACTCCAACACCATGAAATATTAGTAAACCATTATAAGGTGTTGATTTATTCATAAACCCTTTCAAAAATTGTTGATGATTCCCAAGTTCAAAATCTTGAGAAATACATTTTTGATCTAACTCAATACGATTTAATAATGATTTACAATGGAAAAATTCAGCTTTACGAGATAACTCATATCCAAAATTTGGATGATTGAAATCTGGATAAGACAAATAATGTTCATTGTTTTTCTTTATTTTTTTCATTTCTTTTTCAGATAATATTCGTGTATCTATAATTTCTTTGATCGTAGCCATTGTTTTTTTCGCATTTTCATTTAATTTATCACCTATCAATTTTCTTTTATTATTATAATAAATTTTGTATAGTTCTTCATTATCTCTTTCCAAAAGATATTTATATTTTAAATCTTTATTCATATATATTAATTAATATTATTTATTATTTTTTTTGAACATTACTATTTCATCACAACTTTTCAAAAAATTAAATGTATTTTTAATAATTTCTTTTTTATTATTATCATATTCTCTTATTTTATCATAACATTGTTTTTCGGTTAACCATTGGATTGTTTTTACTTCTGTATATTGATCTTTATTTTTTTCATCGATATAAAGATCACAAATTTCTTTTATTTCAGCAAGATAGTAAACGTGTTTATATCTAACTCCATTGATACCTGTATATTCTTCTGTAAGTGGTATTGTATTATTATATAGATTGTATTGTTCATTTTGAACATTTGTTTCTTCATAAAATTCACGAATCGCACACTCTTTATTATTTTCTAAGTTTTTCCTTCTACCTTTTGGTATTTCCCATTCATTATTTTCGTATTTTGTTTTTATCTTATCAATTAAAAATTGTAGATTTATTTTTTCACCATCAACTATAATTCCTTTTTTTAAAAGATTAAAATTTTCTTTACTTTTTACATATTCTTTTTTAATCCGAGGATTAATCGTTTCTGTATGAATCCATAAATTTTTCCATAAAATATCAAAATCAGTTTCAACCAATTTACTTTTTTCAATATTTGAGAGTCTTGAAAATAGTAATGAAATATATTGAATATCATATACAGAGCTATATTTACCTCTTAAAAATTCAATATAAGCAAGTGAATCTTTCCTTTCAAGCATAACTATTTTAAGTTCTCCGCATTCATTTTTATGATATAGTAGTATCCCATAGCTTAATATAGGATGACGACATGATTTGTATAAATGTCCAAAATTACCACAATTATTACAATATTTTTCCTCCATAAGTATATTTCTTTTTTTTTTCTTAAATAATATATAAATCTTATTATAATGGATCCAAATATATGGGGACCTCCTACTTGGTTATTTTTACATTCTGTCACTTTAAATTATCCTCAAAATCCAACTCCTCAAGACCAAGAAGATTTTAGAATTTTTTTTGATAGTTTAAAACACGTATTACCCTGCCCTACTTGTAAAGAACATTATGCTAAAAATTTAATTCTTAAACCAATCAACCTTAAAAATAAAGATACATTAGTAAACTGGTTAATTGATGTTCATAACTCTGTCAATGTTTCAAATGGAAAACGTAAATTACCTTACCAAGAAGTATATGATATTTATGATAATCTATATAATGGTGGGAACTTTTTAGATGATAATAAATTAAAAATATATATTGTATTGGGTGTTTTACTATTAGTAGGTCTACTTATTTATTTAAAAAATAAAATTCAAATGTAATATATATGGACATTATAACTTCATATTATCTTAGCAAAAAGATACAAAAAAAAGAGGTAGTTTTAAAAGTATTAGATGAAAAAGAAAAACACTATGAGGGGAAAATAATTTCAACATTTAAATCATGTGAAAAATGTGGTCAAGATAATTATTCTTGTCAATGTTTTTATACAATTGGGAAAGAGAATACCATGTATCCAAAAATACCATAACCTTGTAAGTTTTCTAGATTGTAAAGCATATTTTCATTAAGTAAGATATGTGTATTTTTCCAAATTTGATTTTGATATCTTTCACGATTTATGAAATATATAAAATTTCCACCTTTTAATAAATCATCTTTTTCAAAACAGATAATAATTGTTTTGGTTTTTTCTATAAAAGAAGGCGAAATATTTCCTTTTTCACCAAGTAAGTTCCCAAAGTATATATGACCTTTACTATCTTTTTTACTACATTTATATCCTCTTTCACTCAATTGATTATAACAATAATCAAAGATTTCTTCTAAACCATCAATTAATCCTATATCTTGATAGTAAAGCCTTACTTTTAAAACTGGAATATCATCATTATTTTCCATTGATTTGATAGTTTTAAGAAGTTTTTCATCTAATTTTTGATTGTATTGGATTGTAATTTTATCGTTTAATATATAATTTTTTTCTTTAGTTAAAATAAATGGGTCGCCCAAGAAGAATAGTTATTGATAAAGTATTCACAGATAAAGAAACTTCAAATTTGGAGGGCCAATGGATAGATGAATCATATATGAAACATCCTTTAATCAATTTTAATGTAGATGTTTACTATCGTGATGATGATGGTTCCGAAAAACTATTATTAAAATATCGTAAAAACTGTATTTCTAATTCTTTAATAAGAACAGGATGGAAATCATATAAAGACTTAGCAAAACCAAGTCGTGGAAGAGGAGCTTCTGCGGGACCGATTGATACACAAGGGACATATTGGAAGAAACGAACAATTATAAATACAAATAAATGGTCTACAGGATATCTTAAACCTGAAGGGAATAAAATGAAAGATGAGTTGGATAAATTATCTCTTGAAGAATTACAAGATAAATTTAAAGAATTAGAAATTAAATATGACCAATATATATTTAATGATAAAGACAAAATTATATTTTCAATTGTTCAGAAACTTGGTGGATTTTCAAGGATGAAGGTTAATAATCAAGTCGCATCAAATCCTATCGGCTTTTATGAATCATCAACCAATTTTTGTAAGTTGCCTTGTCGTTTAACACATTTTACAAGAACAAATTTTGATAAATTTAATGAAGGATTGCCTTTTATTCAAAAGATTGATAATATGTTTCAAAAATTGATACCCGATTCATATGAAAAACAAATTACACAGGCAAATAAAAAGCCACATCTTAAGATACCAGATACCGCTTTTTCAACAATTACGATTAATCGTAATTTTAGAACCGCTTTACATCGCGATGCTGGCGATTATAAAGATGGATTTGGAAATTTAACTGTTATTGAAAGAGGTAAATATCACGGTGGATATACAATTTTCCCTCAATTTGGGGTTGCTGTAGATGTAAGGAACGGAGATTTTTTAGCAATGGATGTTCATCAATGGCATTCAAATACATCAATATACGAAACAGCAGAAGATAAAGTATTTAATGAAAAAATGGATCCAGCCTTTAAAGATAATCCAGAAGTTGGAACTGTTGGTATTTATAATAAATATACAAGATTAACTTTTGTATGTTATTTAAGAGAAAAAATAATTAATTGTCCAGATGATATTCAAGAAGAATTTTTAAAAGAATCTGGATCTAAGAAAATAGTCGTTAATACTTAACATAAGCAAGTGTTAAAACAACGATAGAAACCAGTGAGAATTGTAACATTTTATCATCATCATAATTTAATTTTTTAAATAAAATATCAGATATTTTATACGCAAAGATCCATAATAATAAGTAAATTCCCAATGTAATTATTTCTTTTTGTGAACGCATTATATTATTATAAATATTTAAATATTTAAAAATAAATGTATCTTTTTTTATAAATGTCAGAACAACCAAGTATATCATTAGTTACTATTTTACATGATTCGAAAGATTTTTATCCTCTTTTTCAACACCACTGGGATACATTAGATTATCCAAAAGATAAATTAGAATGGATTATTGTTGATGATTCAAAAGTTGATAATAGTGATAATATTCCTGTTGATGATAATATTTTATATATTCAAGTAAATTCAGATGAATATTTAGAAAAAATAGAATTTCCAAAAGATGATGAAAAATTATTATGGAAATATCACAATAAGATGAAGATCTTGCCAAACGGGTTTAAGAGAGATTATGCTGTTGGTTTAACAAGTAATGATTATATTTTTCATTTAGATATTGATACAATTTATCAACCAAATAGTATTCAAAGAAAGTTACGATTTTTAAAAGATAATAAGCTTGAATGTATTTATTGTAAGAGTATGTTATGTTATGATATTTATGGTAAAAATCTTTATAAAACTGAAAATAAAGTTGCTGGTTACGAATCAACATTATTCCATACAAAAGAATTTTGGAAAAAATCTGGTTTTAAATGGGAAGATGTAAAGTCTGAAGCAGTTTCATTTTATTACAACAAAGGATTGGAAAGAAAGATGGATAATTATTATGATACAATCAAATTATTAAATGTAAATAATATGAATGATTATCATCCAGTAAGAATTACAATTGAAAATATGAATATAAAAATTCCTGAAATTGTTAATACATTAATTGTAAAAGATCATCCTTTAAAAGGAAGATTAAATGATCTATTTTACAATATGAATATTGATGTTTTAGGGATTAATTCAGAAATAATCCCCTATGTTAAAGGTGATAAATGGGAGACGGTTGATATTTCTTATGATAAAAAGAAAGAGAAAGATTTGATACGATTAATTAATGATACTAATAAAGAATATAATATTTGTTTCATCAATACAAAATTTCCAATTTGGAATCTATTTGAGAAACGAACATTTGATTGTATAGTTTTGGAAAGTGATAAAAATGTTGCTCAAATGGATTCTATTTTAATGAAAAAAGATTATATTAGATTTGTTGAAAATTTGTATATTCATAAGAATTATTTAATTTAAGAATATTTTTTTTCTAACCTTTTATTATAAATGTCAAGGGTTGTTGAAAGTGTTTCCGGTTTATTTAACGAAAAAATTGTTCAAGTTTCTCTAGTAGGTGCTGTCTTATTCTACTTATTAGCAAATGATCAAGTTTTCAACTATGTAGGTGGTATGCTTAAGAAGGTTGGTCAAACAGTCGGAATGTCTCTTCATCTTGAAGGAAATAACCTTGTTATGTTCCATTCATTAGTATTTGGTGTATTGCTCGGTTTATCCATTCAATACATCTTTGAACCTCTATTCTATTCCAAGAATGGTTTATTCAGAGGTTAAATCTCTTTTCTAAGTTAATAAAAATATTTAAAAAATAAATCTATTCATTTATTATAATCAAATGGATAAATTAAATAATAAAGCAAACGAGAATATGAAGCTACTTTTAAATTTACAACCGGAGGATAAGATTGTTTCTTCAAATGGATGTATGAGTCTACAAGATGAATATGTTCAAGTAGATAATACAACTGACATTGAATATGGTATTTATTTTACATTTAATCAGTTGCTCTTTTTAAACACATATGAAAATATTTATGAAAATGATATTTTAAAGAAGATTGATGATGCGATTGATAATATTTATCGCAATGAGAAATTAAATAAGTTGATCGAAAATGAAGAAAGATTCAAGGATGTAATTGATGATATTGATGAAAAATTAGATACGATGAAAGAATATATGTATTATGGTAGTCCATTTTTCAATGGATTCAAGAGAGTATTTTGTCTACTCAATAATATGAAACAAATTTATCTTGAAAATCAAGAATATGTTGGGAAGATGTTTCGTGTAACACGACTTTATGATTTTAAAGGTGATTATTTATCTTCTGATGATGATAATAATGATGATGATAATAATGATGATGATAATAATGATGATAATAATGATGATTATTTAGATACCGATGATAATGATGATTATTTAGATACCGATGATAATGATGATGCTAAGAAAGATGCTTAAAAAATTAACACTAAATTAAAATAAATGCGAATTAACCTAATTTATAACAGAACAACTGATAATGTAATTGGTATTAATAATGAACTAGTTTTTCATATCAAAGAAGATATGAAATATTTTAAAGAAGTTACAACAGGTCACATTGTTGTAATGGGATATAATACTTGGAAAAGCTTAAAAAAACCATTAAAAGATCGTTATAATATCGTTATATCAGAGAATCATTATGATGAAATTTTGGGAAATAATCTTGACAGCCAGCCAGATCGTGTTTTTAAGTCTTATCAAGAAATGATAGATTATTTTTTTATATCAAGAGATTCATTATCAATGACATTTAGAGAAGAAGTAAATTATTATTTTTCACCTCACGAATATTTAGTTGAAGATCCTGATATATTTATTATTGGAGGATCAAGACTTTATGAAGAAGCATTTAAGAATGGTGTGAGTGCTGTTTATGAGACAAGATGTATGGAATATGTATTAAATCCAATTGATCTAAAGTATCAATGTACTGATAAAGATGAAGAAACTACAATTGCGAAATGTGATATAGATGTTAAGAATAATGATAAATATACATTAACATATTTTAAAGAATCTAAAGGTGAAGCTAAAGTTTATCGAAAGGTGAAACTATCAGGTGGTAAAATTTGCGATGAAAGATTAAAGATGAATATTAGATATGGATTTTTTATTTTCAGGTCTAAAAATGATGTAAATATGGAAGAACTTTCTTATTTAAGATTGTTAAATAAAGTATATAGTTTTGGTGGAAAGAGACAAAGTCGTAATTCAGAGGTTCTTTCATCATTCGGTGAAAAGATGGTATTTGATTTACGAAAGGGATTTCCTCTTTTAACAAGTAAGAAAGTTGGATGGAAGACAGTTTTACGAGAATTGATATGGTTTTTGAATGGATCAACCAATAATAAATTATTACAAGAAAAGAAAGTTCATATTTGGGATGGTAATTCATCAAAAGAATATATGGAAAAACGAGGTTTAGACTATGATGAAGGTGAATTAGGACCAATTTATGGATTTCAGTGGCGAAATTTTGGAGGAGAGTATGGTGTTGAAGGTGGTAAAAAGGGGGTTGATCAAGTGAAATATATGATTGATCTGATTAATAATGATCCAACTAGCAGAAGAATATTATTATCTTCTTGGAATCCACCTGATTTAGATAAGATGGCATTACCACCTTGTCATATAATGTTCCAAATTTATGTAGATGGTGAATTCATAGATGGACAAATGTATCAAAGATCTGGAGATATGTTTTTAGGTGTTCCTTTTAATATCGCATCTTATTCATTTTTACTCCATATAATAGGTAAAATTACAAATAAAACACCTAGATTTTTTCATCATGTATTGGGTGATTGTCATATTTATTCAAATCATTATGAAGCAATTGAAAAACAATTAAAAAATAATACATTTACATTCCCTACAATAGAGATAAGCGATGATTTAACAAGTATTGATAATATAGATGAAAGCTATATTAGTATTAAAAATTATCGTTCAAATTCAAGTATTAAGGCGGAAATGATTGCTTGAAAAAAAATGTTTATAATAATATAAATGAGCACGTGTAACTGTGGAGTCAAACCTTTGGAATTACCATCAACAAATGAAAAATACGCACCATTTGTTCCATATGAAAGTAATGGGCCTTTAAGAGATTATAGTAATGTCTTTCAATTTATTAGAGATTCTGAAAAAGGTGTTCCGGAACATAATCCATTTTATTATGTATTCCTCGCAGTTATTATTATTTTAACTTTTATGGTTTTAAGTTATGCGAAGAAATTTTTAAAGTAATTTAAAAGCATCTCTAGCTAATTTATCCGCTACATTATTACCACAAGAATGTTCATCTGTTTTCTTACTATGTCCTGGTACATGATTTATATTTATATCATTAATTGATTTATAAATATTATATGTTTTTTTGATTAACTCTAAGTTTTTTTTGTTACCAAGAAGGTTATTTCGAACCCATTTTTCATACCATTCTATTAAAATAGAACGACAATACATTGAATCTGTATATATTTCAATCGGTATATCTATTTGATTATCTTTTATCATTTGTAAAGATTTATAGATTGCTGATAATTCTGCTACATTATTAGAAGGATCATCAATATATAATACTTCACTTACATCATTTAGTTTAATTGGATTTTTATCTGAGAAATGTATTCCTATGGAAGCTTTCGCATTGATACTTCCATTATTTGGACACGCGCCATCTGTATAAATGATAAATTTATTTTTATTTATGACCGGTTCATATTCATCTAATGTTTTTTTTGAAAGAATAAAGAGTTCATTGTGATTTTTTTCAAACCATTCTTGTTTACATAACCAAATTATGTATTGTTTATCTTTTTTAAAAACATCTTTAATATTTTTGTTTTTGTATTTTCCAAAAGTTAAAATACTTTTCATTTATGTATATTGATTTTTATTTATTTAAATATCAAATTTATCTATTTATCTTCTGTAATTTTTGATAAAAAATCATCGGTTGAATCTTTATCGGATGAATCATCTTTGATACTATCATATGAGTTAAATGATTCTTCTGGATCCACTTGTTCTGGCTGCTTTAATTCTTCTTCTGGCTGCTCCACTTGTTCTGGCTGCTTTAATTCTTCATTACACGTACATTTTTTTTCTTCGGTTTTTGGTACGATAGATTCTTCAACCGATTCTTCAACCGATTCTTCAACAGATTCTTCAACAGATTCTTCAACAGATTCTTCAACAGATTCTATGATATATTTTTCTTCTTCTATGATATCTTTTTCTTCTTCTATGATATCTTTTGCTACTTTTTGGAATTTTGGTAGGATTGGGGATAGATCGCTTACAGTAGATTTAGAATAAGAACTCCTAGGTCCGACTTTTACAATATTTAATGGTGATACAGGTTTTTCTTCTTTAGAGACAATATCTTCAATTCCATCAATAAAATCATCTGGATTCATTTTAATTGATGTATCAATCTTATAAATATTACATTTATCTAAACCATTACAGATAGATGGAACAGCTACTTCATAATTTTTAAATTTCTTATTAAATTGAGCAATAACACTGTCATCAATAATGGGACCCGCTTCTAATAATCTATCATATTCTGATCTTGACATTTTTAGGAAATCGCTTTGTATAACTCTTCTTGAAGGATCAAGTGCTAATTCAATTGCGATATTCCTTTGTAATTTGCCCCAAGAAACACCCGCAATACGATGAGCTTCCATAAGTTCAGCAACTTTTAAGAAATTTTGTAGGGTTGATACAATACCTGCGAAAATATTAACACTCCCAACGATTGCGGATGCCATTGATTTACTTTCAGCTGGGACGAACGAATCCATACCGACATTTGCGGCACCAGTTAATGTTGACAATACGATAACAGGTATTGAAAAACAATAATACCATTTTCTGTAATTTTTTTCTGATCTACCATGTAACCATCGGTAGCACGATGCTTTTTCAGACCATTCAGCTAGTAATTCCTCACATTCGTCGGTCCATACATTTTCTTTTACTTCCTTCTTTTTTTTTTGAAAGTCATCCATTTTATACCATTATATATATAATTATTTGAGAATTATTTTATTTTCTTTATTATATGGGTCAATTTTTAAGTCAATGTGAAAAATCACCATTATCAGGATTAATGGGTGGTGGTGGTGGATCTGAAGCAGAGAATGAGGCGGGTGTTAGTGATATTAAAAGAAACATTACAAATAAAATTGAGGAATATAAAAATATTTCTTCTAAACAAGTTCACGCAGCTCAAAATATAAAAATAAGACAAGCTCCAGGATTTAATCCAAATTCCCCGATGTATCTTACAGATACAAATGAATATGGTATATTTGGTCAAAGGACAAAAGGACCTTGTCCTAATTATGGATGCGCATATACAATTGATCAGTCAATTGGTGTTGAATTATACACTTTCAATGAAGCGATTGTGAAAGAATCCGAAAATATCTGGAATGATATTAAAATGAAATTAAAACAAGATGCTGAAATTAATTTTGATGGTAATTCAAGTGCGCTTGATGCGCATAACAAAGGTGTTGCAGACGCAGAAGATGAAGCAATCAAAAATATAGAGACTATTTTATCTAATATGTCTAAATCATCATTAAAACAACAACAAAATGTAATGATTGAATATATTACACCCATTAAATGTCAAGATCCCTGTGGTAAATCAATGGGACCGGTACTTAAACAAGATGCTCAAATCGTGGTTAAAACCGAAGATATCATAAATTCAACAATGGAAATTGTTCAAAAGAAACTAGCTGATCATGATGTTGATGTTGAACAAACAACCTCACAATCAAACAACGCTTGTATTGCTCAAATAGTATCTTTGATATGTTGTTCACTTATTTGTATAATTATCCTTTGGATCATTATGGGACAACTTGGATAAATAATATATTTTTTTAATGTTAGTTTATATATATATAATGACAATCAAGGATGATTATATTGCTTTTTGTAATGAAATCATTACAGGAGAACAGGTTGTAGATAAACCAGGTGCCGCAAGTGTTATAAGATCTGAAAATACAATGAAAGCATTACAACAGAGAGTATCAAATATTATCAATAAAAGTTCTAGTGAGATTGATCAAAAAGTTGTTGCAAAAAAGAACATAACAGTTGATTGTGGTAAAAAGAAATTAACGGATTTTCATCTTAAACCTAGGAAAAAAAAATATACTTGGTGGGGTTCCGAAATAGATGGTAGCGGTTGTCCATCGTATGGTTGTTGTTATGATGTATCACAAGTATCAAATATTCGCCTTAGTTCTGTAAATTCAACTGTTATACAAGATAAAGAAAGAATATTTAATGAAGTTTCACAAGAACTTACGGCGCAAGTTGATTTAACTGTAGGTGGGGGCTCGGGAAATACATCTTTACAAAAAGCAATATCAGGTGCTGAAAATACTAGTTTAGAAGCAGTTGAAAGAGTTTTAGAAAATTTATCAAAAAATGATGTTGAAACATCTCAAAATATAGAAATTGTTTCAGAAGGACCATTGGCTTGTATTAATGAATGTGATGAAACACCAACCGCTGGAGCAATCACTCAGTCTTTAAACGTGGATATCGCTTCTAAAAATATTGTATCAATAATTACAGAAAAGGTTTATACAAATTATATTAAGATGGAAAGTGAAACAAGCACAAAAGTTACCGATACAGATATCAAAAAAATTTATACTTTCATTGTTGCATTTGTATTATCCGTAATAGGTGTATATATTAGTGGCTGGTTTACAGCATATACTATAGTACAAATATTAAAAGCAATTCCAAAAACAAAAGCAGTTGGAGATGGTATTGAAAAAGTCCAAGATGTTTGTGGTTGTGTTTATTTTATCTTCGGTATACTTATGGTTTACTTTGTATACAAATGTTGGATAATGGTTATGTGTTTTATAAGTGATCAACATTATAAAAAATGTGGAACAATGTGTGATATTACACCAGGGAAGTTTGGATGTTTCCTAGAATATTTTCCTTTATCACCGACGTCATTTATAAGATAATTTATATATTATCTATAATATATAAATGTTCGGATTTTTTTCTTCGATTGGGGGAGGAGTTTTAGGTAAATTTATGAAATTAATGTGTATCCCTTATACGATACCTCTTGGTATTATTAATCAATATGTTTACCCGATTGATATCTGTTATAGTGAAAAAAAGCAAGATCTAACATATGAAGGAAATACTGAAGACGCAACTGTTATGGGTGGTCGTATTGGGACTCAACAAAATGATCTTAATAATGTTAGTGAATATTCAAATGTAAATAGAAATGTAATGAGGATATTAGAAAATAATAAACAAATTTCAACGGTTAGTGCGAGTTCTGTGAATGCGGCTGACATAAGTTGTGATTTTGATAAAAGAGAAGGAGATAAAGATTTTAAAAATATGTATAAAACAGCAAATACTTGGAGAAAACATAAAGGTATTGATTTTTCTGCTTATCATTGTTGTCCAAAAGTAAATCAAACGGGTAATATTACAATTACACAAATAAGTGATATGTCAAGTCAACAAGTAAATGAAATTAAAAATGAAATAAACACTCATGTTGAAAATACACTAAAAGAAACAGGTGTTGGCGAAGTTAATATGGATGCTGGTGTAAAAAGTGATAATGAAATTCAAAATGATGTCTATAAAAATATTCAAAATCAAATATTTCAAGCAAATATCCAAAATGTAATGATCACACAGGGACTCACATATATTGATCGTTATGGTATGTGTGATCCAAAAACAGTTGAAGAAATTCCTCCGAATGAAATAGCAAATTTAAGCCCAGAACTACAACAAGCTTGTAAAAATAAAAAATGTGGATATGCTGAAGGAAAAACTTTAAAACAAACAATTGATATATCAACATTATCTAAAAACATCATCAATACATCCGCTGAAATAATGATGGAAAATAATTCATCAATAAAACAAACAACAGAAGTACGTGTTAATCGTGTTGGAAACTATCGTCTTTTAGTTGTATCGTTTTTATGGAATATAATCATGATATACCTTAGTTATTTTATATTAAAAAAGATACTAATGATGGCTGCTGGATATTAAGCTTTTCTAGACATACCACCAACTAAAGCTATTATTATAATAAATACAAATACCATACAGCTACAAAAAGCTGCCCCCAATCCCATTATTATCTTATCCATAGGAATACCTCCTACTCCAATATTTAAACCACCACCTACTCCCGCAGAACTAATAGGTGAATTTACAGGATAACCCGCTGGTAAAGTAGAACTATTATATGGAACGGGTACACCAGGTACGACAGGTGCTCCAGGTACGACAGGTGCTCCAGGTGCTGGTGTTGTTGTACCAGATGAACCTCTACTAGTATCTGCGGTTGACCCTGTTGAACTATTTATAATTTTAATATTACAAGCTTGATTACCAGCTGTTGGGAGTCTTCTTGGTGGACTCATTTTACCTAAACCAGGTCCTCCTGCGACTGTAACTTTTTGATTGATCTTATTTATACAAACACCTATACCAGGACAACTTCCACCAACTGCTTCAAGGTCAAATAATCTACTTGCTGTACAAGGCGTATATAAACAAGGTATATCTGCTTGTAACATATTTGATTGAAAATTACCTTCTTTTTCAAATTGTTTTTTTAAGCCCGATTTATAATCTTCATAAAATTCATTCGGATAATAACACGGACAAATATTTTTAAACTCTTTACCAAAATCTGTTACTACCCATTTACCATTTGGCAATTTCCTTACAGCACCCTTACATAAATTTCGTAAAGTAGGTGCTATTGTATTCAGGTTTGTCTCTATATAAGGCCTACATAATTCACTTTCGAATAAATTTTTTATATTTTTTTTCAATCCTCTACCTCTTGCAGTTTTCATTTTTTCCATCAGAGCTTCACCCTCATCCTCAATATCATTGCCGCTTGAATCTTTTACTTTTGGTAATCTACATATTGTTTTAGCAATATTGGAAAATTGTGTTGGTTGAATTTTCGCCCACTTTTTACAATAAACATTTAATGTATTTATCACTTTTTCATTATCTGGACAATTTTGTGTTCCATCGCGACATATTCTACTATTTAAAAATGCATCCGAATTACAAGCATCCACAAACATTGTATTACATTTTTCAGACATCCTATAACATCCCAATTTATCACCAATTTTAAAAGGTTGTGTACATTTATCATCTACTTTACCATCGGAAACTGCTACAAAACTTCTACAATATTCTCTACTACATTCTTTATTTGGATTTAAATTATCGGATTTTAAGGTATTCCTTTTATTTCCTAAACAACATCCAGCCAATGACGTTGTTTTCCAATGTGATTTAGGACGAGCACAAAATCTGATAGTGTCTTCTAAATCTTTTACATCCTCACCACTTCCACATCCAGGTGCCCCTTCAGCTGCATTTCCAAAACCATCTCCAGCACAATAAAATTGTCTTGTATGTGTTGATGGACATTCGTTTGTATCTTCAGGTCCTTTATCTGTTCTAAATGTTCTCTGTCCATTTAAAGATTCAGTGCTTCTAAGGGATTGTTGTTTTGTAGGAAAGGCTTCCCCTTTTTTCCCAATTGTACATTTCTGATCTACACCACAATCTCTTGTACACCTATCATTAATTGGATCATATTGTGTTTTATCATTACAAAATGTTTGCCATCCAACATTAAAACTACTTTTAACCCGATGTGTATTATCTTTTCCATCATTTGTAACCATGTTATTACAGGGATCATAACTTGTCCCTTTACTAGATTTACAATTACTCCATATATTTTTCCATTCCATTTCTTTTAATCCTAGACAAGTACCGTGTCCACCTTCACCTCTCCCTCCACAAGCATAGTAATCATGATTAAAAGCCCCTTTTTCATTATTTGTCCATACACTTTTATTTTTGTTCACCATCAGATTATTATAGTTAAAATGATGGTCTGCGGTACAATTTCCTTTATTCCATGTAATCTCAGAATCACCCGGACTTAATACAGAATCTTTTACCCATCTATCATATTCTTTATTAACATCGTGTAATGTTGGAGCCATATTCCTGATATATATAATATAATATTATATTATATTTTCAAAAATCTTTTTATTTTGCCGATTTGTTGTCCATTATAAATAGCTTTTCCAGTCTCAATTTCATTTATCACCTTATCCGGTAAAGATAGTTGATTTGCTAATTGTTTTTGCGTTAAACCTTTCGATAATCGGGCTTTCTGAATTTTCTGAGATAATTCTTTATCTATTTTTTTATGATTCAATTTTTCACCTTTCTCAATTTTACTTTCCATTTTTTGATCTTTACTTGGAATATATTGTTTTTTCTTATCACTCTTAACATCTTTTTTCACATTTGTAGGGTTTTTACAATGAACTATATATTCTTTCCAATCTTGATGTTCCATTTTATATTACTTACAATAATTTATTTTTTAAATAAAATTTGATATAAAGATAATTTGACTATAAACATTAAAAGATGGATCCCAAACATATTACACGAACCAGCTTCTGTAATAAAGAAATTGACAATGTCACCGATAATTCAATGAAAAAATATATTCTAGATAACCTTCATCTTAAAACAAAAATCAAATATAATGATCGTTATGCGAAAATTTTTAATGATCAATTTAACAAAAATCTCAACAATCCCCATATAATCTGTCTCAAAAGTTCTGGAACACCCTATCTACTTTTCCTCACTCAAATTAATGATGTAAACTATTGTTTCCTCATTGATAAAAAAGTAAAAGATGGTTATGAATATCCAAAAATATTTGTCGTTCATTATCGCTTTGATCCCGAACTATTCAATGGAACACTTTTTGAAGTTGAACTTATCAGAGATAAAAATAATGATTGGTGCCTTATTATTGGAGATATCTATGTAATGAGTGGTATTTCACTAAATACTGTTCAAATTCACGATCGTATCAATCATTGTATTGATATTATGGAAAATAAGTATATTACTGATTCTTTCTGTGATATCTGTCCAATTATTATCAAACGATATTTTGATTTCAATCAAATAAGATCTATCTTTTCTGATTTTATACCAAAATTACCTTATCGTATTCGTGGTTTCTATTTCGTTCCACTTAAAACAAGTTATTCTAAAATCCTTTATCTTTTCAAAGATAATGATTATAAAAAAGTAAATTCAACAAATAAGAAATATATTTCATTTCGTATTATTCAAACAGTCAAACCAGATGTTTATGAACTATATCTTTACAATGAACAAAAAACAAATATTCAAAAACATTCATACGCATCGATTCCTGATATTCAAACATCACGATGGATTAAAGAATTAACGGATACAAATCAAGAAGCAATTGTAGAATGTAAATATAATCCTCTTTTCAAAAAGTGGACACCCATTAAAGAAGGAAATCAACTAGACACTCTTCTTGATGTTAAGGATTCATTCTAGCTAATAATTTATCCAAAAAGCCTTCATTTTCAGGTTCAGGGTGGTTCTGGTTTGAAGCATTTCCTGCAACTCCTTCTATTTTGGCAGTTGCCGCCGCCGTCACTGCTTCATTAGCATTTTCTACAACTCCTTCTATTTTGGCAGTTGCTTCTTCCTTAACCTTTTCGGCGACTGCTCCCTTTGCTTCGTTTGCCTTTGCCTTCAATTTTCCATCTATTTGTTTTCCAAAAGAAAAAAATGATTTTTTTTTCCCCCCTTTCATACTATACTTCCGTCTATTTGTAGTTCTTTTCTTAGTTTTTCTTTTTTTAGTTTTAACTGGAATTTTAGATTTTTGTGTTTTATTTTTCCTTCTAGATAATTTCTTACGCTCTTGTGTAATCATTTTTCTAGTTTTCTTTCTTGTTCTCGCTTTTCTTTTCTTTTTATCTTCACTCATATACTATATAATCAATATTTTAAAATTTAACGTCTTCTATTTCTACTTCTTTTAACCGTTCTTTTAGCTTTTCTTGTTTGACTCTTTTTTGATGACCTTTTTTTAGGCGATTTTGATTTAGATTTAGATTTAGATTTGGATTTAGATTTGGATTTAGATTTAGATTTAGATTTAGATTTTCTCCGTTTACGACCTCCGCCACCTCCAGGGTTTTGTGTTCCTGCTGCAGCTGGTGGTGTTTCTGGTGTTGCTGGTGTTGCTGGTGATGAATTTTCGGCCCCATCTCCTGTTACTACTTGTTCTTTTGGTGATGAATTTTCTGCCCCATCTCCTGTTACTACTTGTTCTTTTGGTGATGAATTTCCTGCCCCCATACTATTTATACTATTATCAATATTTAAATGTTAAAGAAAATAAGTAAATAAATGGAGAATGTAAAAATTTACATCAGTAATATTATTGATTTTATCAATCAAGATTGGGAGGATTATGAAAAAATAAACGCATATGTTGAACTATGGAGAAAACCATATTTTAATCATTTTTATAAATGTGTTAAATTTGTTGGAAAGCTTTATTCAACCGATATCAACCATGTTATGAATATGATGAATAATCCAGAAATAAAAAAACAAATATCAATTGACTCTGTATTACCAATTGATAACATACAAAAAATAAAACAAATCAAAATGAATGATATGGATGTATCTCTTTATTATCAAGATAATAAATTCCCTTGGCCTTATTCTAAAAGATATTCTTATCTAATTACAATGATACATAAAATATCAAATGATCATTATATCTATATTGAAAAAACAATTGATTATAATGATGATTCTATCAATACAGATGAAAATGTATTATGGAATTACACAAATACAATTTCATATGAAAAAAAAGATGATCATATTTTAACCACTATGACCTGTAAATTTGACCTTGGAGATACATACATACCAGTACCTTTAATGGATCAGGTTGTTAAGAGTATGTCAGTTCTTTATAAACATTGGAATCAATTATTGTAAATTTATTTCTTTGAAGACTTCTTTCGGGAATAACGTCTTTTTTGTGTCTTCTTTCTTTTTTGTGTCTTCTTTCTTTTTTGTGTTTTCTTTCTTTTTTGTGTCTTCTTTCTTTTATTTTTTTTCTTTGAAGACCCACCTACTGTTGATTGCGTAGAGGGGTTAGCCGCACTTGAGGTGATCCAGTTCAGCGGACGCCTATAAACTTTATCCCCCCGAGGGGCATGCGCGGGTGGACGAGGTCCCCAGCTTGCGAGTGAGGGTACCGTAGCCTCGACCACCTCAAGCGGGTGTGGACGATGTAAGTCCTCTGAGGTAGGTGCCGTAGCCTCGACCACCTCAGCGGCCAAGTGGGCGCCGAGCGGGTGTATATGTGATCGTTTTTGTTGCCATTGTTCTACTTCAACCATTCTTGAATCAAGTTTATTAATATCGTCTCTTATTCCAGCAAGTAAGTTCTTTTGAAAAAGTTGTACTGTTGAAGAATCCGGGAGGGGGCGACAAGGAGCTTGCGCGCGGGCATTTATATAATATACAATATTTTTTATTTAAGACTATATATATAATATTATATAGGTTATTTAAAAATGGTAACAAAGTTATCAAATGATGGTTACAAAATCACTAAAAGTGAATATGATACAAAATTGATTAAAGAAATAAAAGATGAATTATCAGTTAAACCTTTTACATACAACAAAGGTCAAAATAATGAAATGGGAAGATTTTGTGTTTATATGGAAAGTCCTAAAAAACTATATTTACCACGATTTTATGGTATGAAGAAATTTGGAGTTCCTAATATAACAACTATTAATGATGGAGAAGATGTTGATATCAATTTTAATGGTAATTTAAGACCTGAACAACAACCAATTGAGGATATTTATCTTAAAAACGCATATGAAAAGGGTGGTGGTATTATATCACTCAAATGTGGTGGAGGGAAGACTGTTCTCGCATTACATATTGCTTGTATGTTAAAGAAGAAAACATTGGTTGTTGTTCATAAAGATTTTTTAATGACTCAATGGAGGGATCGTATTTCTGAGTTTATTCCAAACGCGCGAATTGGTAAAATTCAGCAAAATACAGTTGATATTGAAGATAAAGATATTGTATTAGCGATGGTTCAAAGTTTATCAATGAAAGAATATTCTGAAAATACATTTGATTCATTTGGATTGGCTATTTTTGATGAATGTCATCATCTTGGTGCTGAAGTATTTTCAAAGTCTATGGGAAAAGTAGCATCTAAGTATATGTTAGGATTATCAGCAACTCCTAAAAGAAAAGATGGATTATCAAAGGTATTTGAATGGTATATGGGGGATATTGTGTATCTTCAAAAATCTAAGAACGAAGATTATGTTGAGGTTCAATTAATTGAATGTAAGTTTACAGATGAAAAATATAATAAAGAAGAATTGAATTTTAGAAAAGAAGCATGTATGCCACGTATGATTAATAATATATGCGAATACTTTCCCAGATGTGAACTAGTGAGAGATTTGATTAAAAAATATAATCGTGAAAAAAGGAGTATTTTAATTTTAAGTGATAGACGTGGTCATTTGGAAGTTTTGTATAAAATGCTAAATGCTTATTCGCGGGGATATTATGTTGGTGGTATGAAACCCGAAGAATTGAGGGAATCACAAGAAAAAGATATTATTTTAGCAACATTTTCAATGGCAAGTGAAGGAATGGACATACCTAAACTAAATACAGTTATTTTAGCCTCACCAAAATCTGACGTTGAACAGTCGGTTGGACGGATATTTAGACAAAAAGAGTGTGATCGTAAATTTCATCCATTGATTATTGATATTCAAGATAATTTCTCAACATTTACAAAGCAATGTGATAAAAGGGTTAAATTTTATCAAAAAAATAATTATACAATATTCAAAGATGGAGAAGAAATCAAAAAAGTGAGGAAACAAAAGAAAGTTAAATTTGATGATTTTGCGTTGATTGATTAATTTTTGTAGTACTATAATAAATGACGATGTCTAAAGAAATTACTATTCGGTCAATAAAAATGGTTGATATATCTTTATTAGGAGTTTATTATTTATTTGGTGGAATTATTCTTTCATTAATTATTGATAAATTATTCCCAGTATATGACGAAGAAGTATATCGTAATAAATCATCACACGAGATATTTTTAGAGGTTTGTTTAAATATATCATTAATTATGATAATTGTTTACATTTTGAGAAATATAGTTGAAAAAATACCATTTCCATTAGATGGGGTGGCTGGTTATGGGCATAAAAGAGTTAGTGAGATTAAAGGAGGGGTATTAATTGCTTTCGCAGTAATAACATTCCAACCAAATTTCAAAAATAAAGTAACATTATTAATAAATCGTTTTAAATAATTTATGTAATATAATAAAATGGATTTTGGTAATAATGTTGCTGGGATTATTGATGAAATATCATTGGAGAAAAAATATGATAAATCAATCTTGAAATATCGTTTTTTGGAAGAAATTTCTTATTATGAGAATCAACGGGACCATACAAAAAAATATTATAATGCTTTTCGTTTTATTGTAACAACTGGTAGTATTTTATTACCAGCGATTTTATCAATGGGACAGATGGATCCAACAAAGTTACCCAAGAATTTTGATATGATAAGTTATTGGGCATCTTGGACAATATCTCTAATGGTAACAGCAAGTAATGGATTTTTACAATTATTTTCTTTGGATAAAAATTATTTCGCCTATTCGATGGTTGTTGAACAATTAAAGACTGAAGGATGGCAATTTTTTGGTTTATCAGGTAAATATGAAGATTATAAATCTCATCAAGAAGCCTACAAAGTATTTTCAAAATCAATTGAATCAATTAAAAGGAAACAAGTTGAACAAGAATTTGCGAATGGAAAAGGTGATGGTAAAAAGAAAAAGTTTGATTTTCAAGGTGAAATGAAAAAATTTAAAGAAGAACAACAAACAATTGAAAATGTAAAAAAAGAAGCAACTAAATCAATTGTTGAATCAATTGGGGAAGAAGTAAAAGAAGAAGTAAAAGAAGAAGTAAAAGAAGTAAAAGAAGAAGTAAAATCAGAGGATGTAAAAATTGAAATTAAGGATGCGAGCTAATATATAAAGAATAATTTATTAATAATAATATTATATGTCTTCATTAAGTATTTTTGAAGAAAAATTATCTTCTTCGGATTTTTTAGAAAAATATAGGATATATCTTTCTAAAAAAGATGATCATCTTACAAATTTTCTTGATAGTATTGATATCAATAAGAAATACTATCGTATGAATATTAACAAAAATAAAAGATATAAGAAAGAAATAACGGAAGATACACAATTAATTAAAAATATTAATAGCTTGATTAATAAACTTACAGACTCAAATTATGATGTTTTAAAAAAAGAACTTCTTGAACAAATCAGTGTAGATTATTTAATACCTTACATAATTGAAAAATTAATTGAAAATTCAATCGTTCATCATATTTATATACCTCTATATGTTGGTATTTTAAAAGAAGTAAAATCAGATAAGAAAACAACTATTTTATTGCGATTATGTAACAAATATCATACCAAATTCTTCTATGAAAATATATCAAAAGATAAATCAAATTATGTTAATTTGTGTAATGAAAATAAGAATATTGATAATATCATTGGATTTTCATTATTAATTAGTCATCTTGAAAAAGAAGATATTATTGATAATTATGTTGAAAAGGTACTTGATCCATTTGTTACAAACTTATCATCAATGAATGATATTGAATTATTTAAGATGTTAATCTCTTTTTATAATATTTCAGAGATCCATTATACAATTATACCTAAAAAATATAAAAATATTTTAAATGAGATAAAAGTGACAACTAAATCATCAAAGATTAAATTTAAGATTATGGATATCTTGAAAGAATAATTATTTAAAAAATATATATTAATATACATAAATGAAAAAATCTGATATAATTAGTTATACTCATAGTTCTGTTATATTGTATTTATTATTGGGTTGGATTTTTGAGAATCAAAGGCAAAATTTAATCTTATTGTTACCATCAATACAATTTCAGTTTTTAATTAATGATAATAATTGTATTCTTACACAATTGGAAAATAAGTTTTTAAAAGAAGAAAAAAAAGAAGAAAAAAAAGAAGACAAAAAAGAAGACAAAAAAGAAGATGATAATAATGAAGTAATTATAGATTCTTTTG
>ENA-UOXV01001258-UOXV01001258.1-marine-metagenome-genome-assembly--contig:-NODE-1258-length-35876-cov-6.507244_pt1 | contig 35876 bp, 30 predicted proteins | sample MGYA00238165_ERZ766961 | MGnify/ENA primary metagenome ERZ766961 (study PRJEB28924, sample SAMN03173240) | marine metagenome | biome: Marine; feature: Water; material: Subsurface seawater | place: North... | reverse complement strand
CCTCTTCTTCTTCTTGCCCCCGCCCCCCTTCCCCCCCATCCCCCCCCCCCCCCCCCCCCCCCCCCCCCCTCCCCCCCCCCCTCCCCCCCCCCCCCCCTGGCCCCCCCCCCCCCCTCCCTCCCCCCCCCCCCCGCCCCCCCCGCCCCCGCCGTATCCTCCGCCCCCTCCTCCGTATCCTCCTTGGCCTCCATATCCTCCACCGCCGTTCCAGGCCCCGCCACCCCCATCATTCCAGCCGCCGACTCCATACCCACCGCCTTGGCCGTTCCCAACTCCTCCGCCAAATCCTCCACCACCTTGAGGCCCCACGCCCCACCCTGCTGCCATGCCACTACCCCCAGGGCCACCCATGCCACCCATGCCGCCCGGCGGGCCCGCGAGACCCATGTTCATCATCCTATCCATGGGGTTGTTGCCGAAGTTTCCGCCGCCCATACCATTGCTGCGGCTTCCCCCGAGACCGAAGTGGTATCCTCCGCGGCCTGGGCCGCCGCCACCGCGCCCACCGCGCGGCGGGCCGTCGAGGAGCTTGCGGCCCTCGACGATCTGGTCCATCTCGTCCAGCACGGGATCGTCAAGCACCACGCCGCGGAGCAACCGCGGAATGTGCTCGCACTGAGGCGGCAGTTTGTACACTGTACAAGCACACAGATTCTGTGGGACTGCCGGACAACGCTTCGACGGCGCCTTGATCGGCTCAGACAGCGACCAGCCGAGGCGCTTCGGACGAGGCGCAAGCGCGCCAAAGAGATTGTCATTGAGGTGCTCGCCGCTTGCCGTCTCCATGGCGTGCGAGGCCTCCAGCGGAAACTCGGAGGCAAGACCGTCAATTATGCCTGCAAGCTGGGCGTGCTTCTCGCGATTGGAGAGGAAGACCAGCTCCGTGCCGCGCGAATTCTGAAGCTTCTCATCCTCGTTGAGGGTTTTCTCAAGCGGGCGAACAGTCTTGAGCAGGCGCTGCTCGTCGATGAACGGCAGCAGTGCGACACCCATCCACGACATCTTCTTGCCGTTCATATCCACTGCAAAGTTCTTGGGGTAGAAGTCGATGATGGGCGACTTCTTGTCCACCATGAGCTTCTGGTATGCCTCGGGAAGCGCATGGCGCGAGAGCGGCGGCAGGCACGCCATGAGCTGCTCAAATGGCTTGAATGGTTTCGTGCGCTCAGGAAAGTCGACGATTAGGTCCCCGAGCCCAACAAAGTCCGACGCAAAGGGGGCGTAGTGGTACGGGTAGTACCAGATCCACGATGGGCAGCCGCGGTAGTAATAAGCGAGGGTCCAGCAAATTCCCTCCATGAACGATTGAACTACCTTGCGCGGGAAGTCCGGATCTTTCTTGACGTCGACGCCAAACTTGTTCTTGTAGTAGCGCTCCTTCCAGCCAGACTCGAACAACTTGACATCGTCCTCCTGCGCTGTAAGCACCTCGCTCTGCTTGGACATCTTCGCCTTGAGCTCCTCAAGAAAGGCCTCCGCTGCCGCGGCGGCATCCAGGCGCGCAACTTCCGGATCGCTCTCGGCAATTGCTGCATCGTCTTTGTCTTCATCGTTCACTTCCGCGTCCTCCTCGCTCTTCACCTTGATCGCCTGGCCGTCCTCGCCCTTCGCCTTCTTCCCCCCCCGATCATCCTCACCGTCCTCACTTTTTGCCTTTCCAAGCAGCGCTGCCTTGAGCGCCGCGGCCGCGCTCTTGTTTTGCCCCGCGTCCTTGCCCGGCGTAGGGATCGGCGGTGCGCGCCCCGCACGCACAAGAGCCTCCTGGGCCGCCTTGGCGCGCACCTGCTCGCGAACCTGGCGCTCCGTCGCCTTGCTTGCCGCCTCGCGCTCGCGCTGCTCACGGTCGCGCCGTGCGCGCGACGCCGCAATGCCCTCTTCTTTCTGCTTGCGCCGCCGGAAGACGTCGTCCTCGAGCTTGCCGAGCTCTTGCAAGAGCACACCGCAGCGCTCGAGATTGCAGTTGCCCTTCGAACACATGTATCCCGCAATACGGCCCGATACGACGGCCTCCTTGTAGATTTTGATCATTTCACCAATCGCACCCTCGTGAATATCGAGCGAGGGGAGATGTGGAAGGAAATCATTCCCAGCGAAGAAGCAGAAAAGCACAAAGTCATCGATGACCGACTCGAGATCGTACGGGAAGCAGAACTCGACGTCACGAAAGTCCTTGTCAAGGTATTCGCGCACAATGTTCATCTGAATCAGCTTGAAGGGCGGGCACGAGATGGCCGGTCCACGCTCATCTGCTTCTCCAAGGCGCATCATTGCCTCCGCGTTCTCCTCCTTCTGGCGCAGCTGCTCGGCCGTCAGTTGTCCACGGTTCCGCGGGTTCATGTCGAGCTCGCGGAGAATCGAAAAGTGAGGCTCATGAGTCGCCAGCGCAAGCATGATCAGATCCGCATCCTTGCCATGAATTGCATGGCGGGTATTTGGATCATATCTGCCATAACACGTCTCGTCACTTTCTGGCAGCATGGGGAGTGCGCAGAAGGGTTTTGTGCAGGGGAACTGCATGCGATGCAAGGCTCGGGCTGGCCAGCGCACCCCTGCTGCTGCCGTTGGAGGCGGATGAACTCCATGACTTTATGCTCACCCTCGCCTGGAACAGACGCGTCCGAGAGAATAACTTTAACGTTTTTCCATCCGGGGTCTGTCGAGCAGCGCTGATGGATGTAGTAGCGCAGGAAAGTCGAGAGGCGCTGCATAAAACCCGTGCCTGGCGTGATCACGTTGTGATCCCATGTGGGCGGTTTCTCGGGAGGCAGCTTTTTTCCATTCGAAGACCACTCAGACCTGAGGCGCTGCTCCTCCTGACGCTTGTCCTCGATGTCCTTGGCCGAACGGAAGCGACGAGAGCGCTGCTGGTTCATCTTGGCACGCGGCGCGACGCCGTCAACCGCCATGTACAGAATGCGGCGTGGGCGAATGATGTTGAACACGCGGTCAATGTACTTGAAGATGGCAAGGTACATCTCCTCCTCAGTCACCTATGCCCTGCGCCTTTAGCACAGATACAATCCGCAGGGATTCAAGGTGCCGGGGCGACGCAGACGAGAGGCACGGACCAAAGTGTGCACAAGGCGGCAGCAACGCCTCTCAGTGCAGTCACTTGGATAAGATTAGGGTAGCACCGGTGCCGGGAGGTCTTCAGGGTGGCATGCGGGGTGAATGATGCCGTTCATGTCAAGGTACAAATTGTCGTACTCAACCCCGTTGGGATTCGGCTCAGACGTATCGGGGTCGATGCGCGCGCCCCCGACATACGATGGCATGGCCTCGACGGCGTCGACTATTGTCTTTGGATACCGCTCGCAGAGCCATCGATAAAGACCCGGGACCCCCATCGCTGATGCCACTCACCCTTACCACAGGCGCAGCACGCCGCAAGGCCTTGGGCGGCGAGCGCGCACGTTTCGACCGTGCCAGTGGTCTGTTGCCGTCAGATAGGTGGCTTTACACACGCAGGCACTCCTCGGACCACAGTCGCTGGAAGCGTGCAGGAAGGGAAAGGCGCGCGAACACGGCTGCCACACTGATCCACACGCGGGATTCGGCACCAACTTCTTTTAAGTTGACTCGCATTGTTTGACATTTCGCACTATCATCCGGCTTCTTCTTGTTTTGTGACGTCTGTCCTACCGGTCCGCAACTCACTGTGTGCCCTTCTCCCGGAGCCCGGCTCCAGTCCTTGTTATGCGGCTGAACGTTGCTGCGTGGGCAAAGTTTTGCACGCAATCCGAAACTTTTCCCCTGAAGGCCTCTCTGCAACTTGACAGGTCGAGCATGGTACGCTTCTTGGTTTCAGCTGGAGCTGTCCTCCTCGGTGCGGCGTCCGTCACTGGCTTCGGCACTTCGCCTATTGCACTACCCGCGAGGGCGGGACTGCAGTGCGTCTCTCGAGGCCAGTCCGCTCGGGCCGGGCCTACGCTCGGACTGCGGATGCAGTGGAGCCCTGAGGAGCGCCAGCGGAGGGAGGAGGCGCGCAAAGCGCGCGAAGCAAAGATCCTTCGTGAGCGCGAGGAGCGGCAGGTGAATGCCACATATCCGTTGAGACTCGCGTGTGAGCAGCATTGTGCTGTGAGACGCATTCCGTGAACGCTGCAGATACACTAGGGAGGATCGTTCCTGTTTCCTGTGCTGAACGGATGCCGTCCTGCTCTCGCAGCCTCACATCTAGAGAGCGTAAGCTACGAATATAAGAGTGTAATATGACGCCTGTGTAGCCAGTGTAGGAGTCTCGCTTAAGCATCGAAGGAGGATTTTGGCTGTGGCGTCTGTTACTGATCCTGCTGCCCGCTCAATCTGCAGCACTTTGGCAGGCGAAACTTGCAGGAATTGAGCAGGACGCACTGGAGCAGCGCAACACTGCGCCGATCAACTTCGAGACGGAGCAAGAGGGTATGGTGATGGCAGAGGGGAATTATGGTGAAAAAGCGACGGGCCTGTTCGGGTGGGCGAACAACAACCCTTCGTCCAAGAATGCCATCTACGACACTGAGTTCATCAACTCCGCCGCGGGCGGCGGGAACGTCGGCGAGATGATGGTCGGAATGCGTGGCAAGGGCAAGGTTGCCTCCTCGTTCCCATGCAGACCCACAGATTTTCCGCAAACTCTCGACCCCGAACCCAAACCTGAACCTGAACCTGAACCTGAACCCAAACTGTAACTGGACCTGCTCGCGTTGTCATGCCATCGCTCACGCCCGACGCGATGAGTGCAGGATGAGTACTCGAAGAGCGTCAGCATTCCTGCGGCGATGAAAAATGGCAATGATATGTTGCTGTTCTACCGCCAGTACGGCGAAATCGACCCTGAGGGCACGCCACCGCTCCTCTTTTGCCATGGCCTGCTCGACCACTCGTGGTCCTTCAGGGAGCTCATGAAGATCTTCAACGACAAGGAAGGACGCACATGCCTGGCGTTCGACTTCCCAGGTGCAGGGTATTCGTCATGGCCCCAGCCGGGCATGGACTACGACTTCACCGAGGCGTGCATCAAGCAAACCATCACGTCGTTTGTAGATGCAGTGGGCGCCCCGCAGGTTACGCTTGTCGTTCAGGGCTTCGTGCACGCCCAGTACGCGCTCCTGTGGGGACTCGAAAACCCCGGGCGAGTCAACAAGATTGTGGTGCTCAACACCCCGATCCTGCCGGGCACGAAGCTGCCATTTGAGCTACAGCAGTACCAGATTCCAATCGTCAACTCGTTTGTTGCCCAGGCACGCTTCCTCTGACCACCCTCCCTGCGCCCTCAATTGCCTCGCTGGAAGCGTGTCCTCGTCGTTTGAACGGGTGGTGCATCCGTCGCGTGGCTGATGCTAACATTCGGACTGCACGACCTCACAGGACGCGATGCGTGCCGAGCGGTTCCTTGAGGCTGGCTCTGCGTACGCCATGGACGTGGCTGACGCCGACCGCTTCCGGGAGCCCTTCCTTGAGAGCATGATGCCAGGCACGAAGTCCTTCCCACACGAAGCCGCTTCCCTTGAACGCATGGACCTGCGATGGGGCGCTGCCGGCAGCAGCGGCGCAGCCACTGTCGGCACGAAGCTCACTCGCGCTGAGAGCAGGGCTCGGTGTCATGGACGTGATGGGCAAGCTCAAGTTCGACGAAGTGCTCAAGCGCACATACGAGGGGCTCTACCAGACCACGACGCCAACGCTCGTCTCATGGGGCATGCAGGACTCGTACCTTCCTGCCACCGATGCACAGGCGTGTGCAGAGGCGACGGGCAAGGAATTCCGCCCTGTGCCCGGCCAGGCCGGGTTCTTAGTGCAGATGGACTACGCGGAGTCGGTGTACAATGCGATCAGGGATTTCGTGCGCTAGTCCGCTGGACAAGACTGTGCCCCCGTGCGTTGTCTGCGTTCAGTAAAGCCCCGCGCACTGCTCCCTGAAAAAAATGTGAGACACACGGGTGGTAAACGTGTTTCAAGCGATTTTGTCAGCTGGGGGGCATTAATGGCCACCGACGGTAGAGCTCAACGAAACTGCGAGGACGCAGCCGGGATACTCAAGTACCGATTTTTTTATTTTTTCAGCCCGAGGCGTGAGTAAGTCGCAAACACATTTTTTGTAAAAATGGCCAATCGCCAAACTTTTTTTGGCTCGAGAGACCCAAAAAATGGTCAATGATCAAAGACCATCTCAGCCGCCCACGAGGACGCGCACACTTCGAGGCTCTCCAAACACGAACACTTCCGCCCCTCTGTACCTCTGTACCCCTTCTAGACACGTAGCTCCTCGAGCAGCTCCTGATGGCGTCCGACAGTCTCCAGGCCGATAGAGTTGGCCGCGACCATTCCGCTCGCCGCGACAGCAGGCATACCGATGCCCGGGAAGACCGAGTCGCCGCACAGCAGCAGCTTCTTCACGGGCGTGCCCGGCCCCGGAAACACCTTCTCCCCAGCGCGGATGGCCGGGCCGTAGCTACCGCGGTGCCTCCGCAGGAAGCGCTCGTGCGTGAGCGGCGTCCCCACCATCTGGACCTCGGCGCGCGCGCGGACGTCTGGGATCACGCGCTCCACCGCGCGCCAGAGCACTTGCGAGCGTTCCTCCTTGAGCCGCGCGTACTCCTCCCCCTTGCGGTCGAGGCCCTTCCAGAGGTCGTACGGCTCTGTCGCGGGCGTGTACGCGTGCAGCGCGTGCATCCCTGCCGCCCCCCGCAACCTCGCGGTTTCAGCGCCACTGCCAAGCTCTTTGAGCCATTTGGGGAAGTGTGCCGCGGTCGGGGTGGCAACTCGCTGGGGGGAGGAGGGGGCGAGGGCGCGGGCGGGGCGCTGGGCGGGCAGGGCAGACCGTCGGGCGCGAGGCTCGGGTCGAGGACCGATGGGATCGAAATGAGCACGAGGTTCTGCTCGGCGTCAACGCCACGGTCCCAGTCGTTGACCACCATGTAGTGGCACTCGAGCTCCTTGCCGCCCATCGCGGCTTGCAGGTCCTTGGCCGAGAAGCCGAGGTGCAGGTGCATGAAGCTCGGGCACTCCTTCTCATCGTCCTGCTGCTGGTACCAAGCGTCCGGCAGCGCGTCCGGCGGGAGCAGGCGCAGCGTGCTCTTGAGCGACGCGTTGGACACTACCGCCTTCCGCGCGCGCACGCGCCCCCCACCGCGCAGGCGCACGCCCGTCGCCTCGCCATTCACGACCTCGATCTGCTCGACGTGCTGCCCCAGCCGGACCTCCCCGCTGTTCTTCTCGATTCCGCGCACGAGCGCATTGATGATACCTTCGCTCCCGCCCTTCGGGTAGTCGAGCAAAACCCCCGGGCGGTACCACTCTGCAAACATGAAGGCGACCTCGGCGGTGATGGTCCCGTCAGCAGGAAGACCCGAGAGGAGGAAGCAGAGCATGTCGAGCCAGTTGCGGATGAACTTGCTTTTGATGTCGAGATTATCGAGCACACGCGAGTACGGGCCCAGCAGCAGCGGGACGTTAGGGTACTTGAGCATGCGCGGGAGGAACTTCAAGAGGGTAGCGACGAGCCCCAGGTCAAAGCGGATCGCCGCGGGGGGCACGGCAATCGACGCTGCCGCGAGGGGCGTCATGTACTCTTGCAGGCCGCGCCACTCTTCGACAGCTGCCTCGCCTTCCGCGCCCGGGAAGAGCCGCAGCAGATCTTGCGCGAACGGCTCGGCCCCAACTGTTGCAGGGAAGTCGCCCTCGGGAAGACAAACTCCCCACGTGTTGTAGTTGATGCACTCGACCTTCTCGCCCACGGCGTCTAGCACCTGCTTCAGCGGGTTCACGCAGCGAGAGTTCACCGTCATGTCCTCATCCTCGACCGACAGACCCGAGTAGAGCGACGGCCCGGAGTCGAACTTGAAGATCCCGCTCTTCCCCTTGATTTCGAACGAGTGCGCGGCCCCTCCCGCGTGGTTGTGGCTCTCAAGCACCGTGACCTTGTAGCCGTACCGTGCGAGGATCGCCGCGCAGGACAAGCCAGCAACCCCGGACCCAACCACCACGACGTCCGTCTCCTCGACCTTTTCCCTGACGCCGTCCATCGCCTGCACCGCCGTCCCGTCTGAGCCGGTCCCGGAGAGGGCACTGCGGCCGGGCACCTGCAGTCCTGAGTCGCGTGTGCGCCGCCTCTTGATGGACGGGTCGTAGTAGGACATGTCGTAGCGCTTTCCCTCCTCAGTAAACCTGTCCACATCCGGCAGTTTGAAGCTCATCACCTTACGGTCCTTCTCTGAGAACGTCGTGTTCACCCGCATGAACTCCATCGCCTCAAAACCGAAGAGCAGCTGCTTCGCCTTAGCGTTAATGTTCGGGTCACCGTTGCCCTGCAACCGCGAATAGATCTTCTTTGCCTTGGCTCGCTCACCCTGCGCCTCATACGCGAGCGCGAGCGAGAGGTACACCTCCCCGCCCAGGGTCGTCTTGAAGTTGGTCCACTGCGTGATCGCCTCCAGCGTTTCCACGGCCTGGTTGATACGCTGGCGACCCATCAGATCGTTGTGCAGTTGCAACGCCTCCTTAATCTCATCCTTGTGCGCGTTTTCTAGCTCCCTGTCCACCCCTACGCTCTTGCGATACGCCTCAAGCATTTTCATTGTCCGCCGATGCTTTTCCTCCTCTTCCTCCGCCGGCGGCTGGTAGCCGCCCACACCGACCTTCCGACCGCCGCCGTATGCCTTGGAGATATCTGCAGGGCGCTCAAAGACACCCCACGATCCCACCTTCGGTTGATGTGTTGTGTCAGTCTGCGCCTGATCTTGGCTCCAGCTCCCTCCAATCCCCGAAGTGGTCTGTTCGGTGCTAGCGCCCGACGATTCTGTTCCCGTCGGTTTTGTAGCTTCACTGGTTTTTCCTGAGCGCGCCATCCTCGCCAACTCCATCGCCTTCTCATACTTTGCATTACGCTCTGAGTTTGCGTCCATCACCACGGCGACCCCATCCTTTGCCCGCGGCACTGCCAGAGCAGCGTGCGACCTGGCAACACTGCTCACCCTGCTCTGCCGCAGCCAAAAACGCCCTTGCAACGTTATCTGGAACGCAGCACAATTTGTTGCCAGCTGGCATGCTAGTGCCGCCAGTAGCAGCCACATGGCAGAGGCTCCTGTACAAAACGGGAAATCTTAGGCGACTGGCGCAGCGCCGCTGCGTCAGGGGGCGCACCAGCAGCCCCAGCAAGAGTTGGGAAAAATTGCCCCTGTATGTGCGTGTGTGTGTATGTGTGTGTGTACCAGATACGGCTATACGGCTACATGGGCCTGAAGGATGATGGTTCATCTCAATATTGCGTGCGCACAGTTGGAGGTCCTGACCTTGCATGGCGACACTCACTGCCTTTAAGCACTTGTGAACTCTCGACTAAAAGTCATTTCATTCATTATCATGACTTTTGAGTCTGAAGTGCACCAGCGCTGAAAATAGGCCACGGGATGTCGCTGGGCGCCTACCAGAGTGGGGGCTTCCGTCCCATGGTCCGCCAGGTTCTTCGCCGAGCACACACCCCTGTTCATTCCGCACATTTGATACTTGCGCATCTCGTTTGTTAGAACCGCAGCCTCCGCTCGTTGTTGTGGGATGTGTCCCCAGCCTGCTGCGAGGTGCAATGCCTGTTCGACAGCGCCTTGCCCGTGACAAGCACGAACATTCCTACCTATCCACCCATCTCCACACCATGCCGCAGCGTAACTAGTCCGCCTAGTAGCGAAGTGGGTTGCTGCTGCTGACGCCTTCCTGTGGTGCTGCAGCGGAGGAACAGCACGGAGCTGTGGCGCCGCAGTGCGTTTCTCATGGGCAACGCGATGCTACTCGTAGTCGTGACGGCTCTGGTTCTCAGTGGAGGATCGTCGTCTCGTGCCCTTGCTGAGAAGGTCAGCTCCCATGAGAGTGCACCGACCCAAGGAACTTGAAACAGCAACCCGCCGTCCTGCGCTCACCATTCTGCGCAACAGGGGAACACGGCGAAGGCCGCGCTTCCAGAGAAAGCAGACAAGGTGAAAGCGGCATCATCGGATATACTGACGGCGCTGCAGCGGGTTCATGTGGAGACTGAATTGAAGACACTTGACAAGACGATTCACAAGGAGAAGGCAGCCTCAAAGGCCTACGAGGCCAGTGCTTTGAGCGAGAAGAAACTTCTCAAAAAGCGGATCCTTTCTGCCAAGAAGTTGGAGTCTCAGGGGCAGGAAGCGAAGGAAGATGCGAAGAAGTTGAGAGAGGAGAGTGCTCAGTTTGCTGCTGTAGCCAAGAAGACAGAGCAACGGTCTCAGCTGGAGAAGGAGGAGTTCGTCGACATCGAGCTCCCCATGCAGAAAGCCGACACGCTCCTTAGTCACGATGACGCTGGATTCCGACGATCAGAGCTCAAAGTCGCTAGAGTGATGACTAATGTGACGGAGCACCCGGATGACAAGAAGCTGCAGGCAGAGGTGAAAAAGATGGTTCATACTTCCGAGCTGGCCAAGCACAAGATGGACGAGGACCAGAGTCTCACGACAAAGCTTGAGAAAAAGGTTGCAATGATGCAGGTCAACGGCAAACATTCTTACGAGGCCCTGCATGACGAAGCTGCGAGGCTGGCTAAAAAGGACGCTGCGCTCGCGGAGAAGGCTAGCAGTGCCCAGGATGAGGGTAAAGAGCTGATCGCCAAGGCTTCGAGTGAAATTGCTGCAGTTGAGGCGGCTATCCTGCGTCCGGAATTTGATCAGACCAAGGCCAAGCAGGAGCGCTCGTCGTACAAGGCACTTGTGGCGAAGGTTGAGCTGCTTCGGAAGCAGCTTGGCCCGACTGTGGACAAAGTGCCGGCCGAGGCGCTTGTCGCGACGGACGGCGCGGGGGATGACTCAGGTAGCGACGCAACTTCGTCCAACGCGAAGAAGCCGACTGGGGACGGAGACGCCCACGAAGCTGCAGCGCGTGATTCTGCCGCAGTCAAGAGCTCGGGCGGGGGATCTGTTGCTGATGTTGCGGCGGCGGGTGGTCTTGAGGCGACTGGCGGGGCCGGGCTGCCTTCCGACAAGCTGGATACCTCGTCGCCCCTGGCATCGATGGCTTCCAGCATGGGCAGCGCACTTGCGGGAGCTGTGAAGAATGCGGAGTCCAAACTGGGCAGGAGTGAGTCCAGCTGGCTGGCTGGGTTGTTCACTGACCACGGCTCGTGGGTTCACGGCAACTCGGCAGTTGATGGCAAAGGGCCTGGCAAGTAAGCCTTAGAGGGGGTGTGTATGCATGAACTTAAAACCACTTTGCGTTAGTCTTGCTGTTGCACAGCCCAAGTTTTCTGTTCGGCTGATTAGATCTGGCGGCGGCAAACGCAAGGAGCACACTGTGTGATGGCTGGCCACCATTTTATTGCCCACTTAGAAGCACTGCAGGCCTCTATTTGACACAGCTCACTTACTTGGCCGCCTTGGCGTCAACCTTGGCCATGTGGACCATGAGGTCCTTGACGCGGGTGGAGTAGCCCCACTCGTTGTCGTACCAGGCAACGAGCTTGACGAAGTTCGGGTTGAGCGAGATACCCGCCTCGGCATCGAAGGTCGAGGAGATCGGGTGCGACTCGAAGTCAGTCGACACGAGCGGCTCGTCGCAGTAGCCGAGGAAGCCCTTCATGTCGCCCTCCGAGCGGCGCTTAACCTCGGCGCAGATCTCCTCGTAGGAGGCGCCCTTCTTGAGGCGGCAGGTGAGGTCGACAACCGAGACGTCGATGGTCGGCACACGGAACGCCATGCCCGTGAGCTTGCCCTTGACAGCCGGGATAACCTTGGCAACGGCCTTGGCGGCACCGGTCGAGGACGGGATGATGTTGCCCGAGGCGGCACGGCCACCGCGCCAGTCCTTGCGGGACGAGGAGTCAACGACAGCCTGGGTGGCGGTCATGGCGTGGATGGTGGTCATGAGACCCTCCTCGATCTCGAACTTGTCGTTGATGCACTTCACGAGCGGCGCGAGACCGTTGGTGGTGCACGACGCGCAGGAGACGTAGTCGGTCTGGCCCTTGTACTCCTCCTGGTTGACACCCATCACGACGGTGAGGGAGTCATCCTTGGCCGGGGCCGAGAAGATGACCTTCTTGACGCCGCCGTCAACGTGGGCCTTGGCCTTCTCCTCAGTGAGGAAAACACCGGTGGACTCGCAGAGGTACTCGACGCCGGTCTTGTCCCATCCGATGTCCTTGGGCTCGCGGGCACGGGTGGTGATGATGCGCTGGCCATCGAGGACGAGGTCATCGCCATCGACAACCACGGAGCCATCGAAGCGGCCGTGGATGGAGTCGTACTTGAACTGGTACGCCATGTAGTCCGGGGTGGCGGAGCCAGCGTTCACGTGGAGGAGCTTGGTCTCCGGGTCCTTGACCATGATGCGGGCCACGAGACGGCCGATACGGCCGAAGCCGTTGATGCCGCAGTTGACCGGGTCGGCCATAACGGGACCAACCGCGGACGCCTTACGCGCGGTAAGCGTGCCGGGGAGGGTCGCGCCCGGGGCAAAGGCGGAGGCCGAGGCCACGGCGCCGACAGCAAAGATGGCGAGAGTAGTACGCATCTCTGCGCAGGAGGAAAACACATTTTGTCAGTAACAGCAAAGAGTCATTGAAACTACAGTGCACTCAGCTACCCGCACACGCCCTAAGAGCGTGTGCAGCTGCTCCTCGCCCCGATCCGACAACGCGTCACAAATTGCACGAGAAGTGAGTCTCTGGTCCTGGCTAGGCCTTTCGGCGCGGCGCCGTGACGCGATTGTGCACGAGCAGGCGTGCAACAACACGTCTGCTGGAGCAATACTTGCAAGGGGACAGGGTTCCGGAGGTCCTATGCCCGGCGAATGCGCGTGTGCCGGGGTGCTCACTTTGTTCAGGTGAAGATCCGAGGAAGTCCAGAGGGAATTTGTTAGCCCGCCCCAGGCCCATGCCTTAGATGTCTAGGAAAAAGTACGTTTTAAATCGAGCAGTTACAAGTACCTCGCGTTTAAAACTGGCTCTCCGGTACCAAACCGCCGGTGTAAAACGTTTTTGAATAGCTATGAGCGCTCGAAACAAAATAGTTGTAGTTGGACTCCCTTAGAGCCCTGCCCTGGATCGCACCGACCCGAGCCCGAGACAGCAGCCGAGACCAGGCGAGCTGGTAAGCAGCGCGCGGACAGGGACTGGGGAGAGACGAGAACGGCTGCCCCCCCTGGAGTGTGCGCTCAAGGCCCCCGGCGGCGTTGCGACCCGAGGATCCTCACGACGATGCCGGCGGACACCTTTTTTGCAAGTTTTCCTTCCCCCGAAGGGAGGAAGGAATACTTTTTTGATATTATCCGCGTTCTCGACACACCGTGGAAGGTCGGAACTGCAAGGTTCAAGCGTCCGCAGTTAAACCGTCAAAATCTATCGCAACAGGTTACGATCCCCAGCCTCGTAACCTGCCGCGGGCCCCCCTTCTCGTCTTCTTCCCGCACTGCACGGCCATCATGGCTGGCGACTCGACTGCCAGATTCTTGGAGTTTGCGGTGGACGGCGATGCAGATGCGCTCGAGGCCATGATTGAATCACAGGCGGTTCCTGTTGATGTGGTGGAGTCAGGGTCTGGCGGAGTGACAGCACTGTGCATCGCAGCGTCCCGCGGGCACGCGCGGGCAGTCAAGACCCTCTTGCGCCGGGGTGCCAGTCCGCACAAGCAACACGCCAAGGCGGATCCTACGGGAAACACACCGCTGCACTTTGCGGCGATGGGGGGAAGTGTTGAGGTCTTGGCGCTGCTCACGGTTTTCTCCGTCCGTGTCGTTCATATTTCGAACCTGACTGAGCCCCGCAGCACTTAACCACTTCTCTCCGCAGGGAGCGGGCGCAGATGTGCGGGTGCGAAACAAGATGGGCGACACGTTGCTGCTCCACGCTGCCGTCTCAGGTAAACCTGATGCGGTGCGGTGGCTGCTTGCGAACGGATGCAGCGACCATGCTCTGATCAGAAATAAGCGGGGGGTGACCGCGATAAGCGCTGCCGCCCGGCGTGCCGCGGAGCTTGGTGAAGGCGGTGCCGCATGGGAAGAATGTGCACGGGCCATCGGCGAGGTGGCGGAGGCGGCAGCCGCACGAGCAGGTACGCCTGCGTGGGCCTCAACGCTGGCCTGAGGATAATTTATTCCACAAACCTAACACCAAAACTAGTCGCTAACGTCGTTGACTCCATGGCTGCGTGCGGTTCACAGAGGCGCTTGCGAAAGAGCTGGAAGATGAGGAGGAGAGGGCGACAGCCGGGAAGAAGGGGAAGAAGGGGGAAAGGAGAGGCTCCAAGAGGGAGGGTGCAGCAGACGTCGACGCGCGCGCACACGCGCCAGGGGATTCTGTTGAGACTAGCAATTTTCCAACGCGCGACGAAGAGGGCTCTTTGCAAGGCCTAGACCGAGCTCCCGGGCATCACTGCAATCCAAGTGAGGATGGATCAATCCTGGCAGAAAGCGGCCGTGAGTCTGAGATGGTAGAAGTCGATGCGGCAGCTGGCGCAGAGCTGGACGGGTGGACGGTTTTTGAGCAACGCAAGGCGAGGGGGAGAGGGGAAAAGAAGACTGTGAAAAATTCAACAGAGGATCTGCCCCGAGCGACAGCGCGGAACGAGGCTAGAGCGCAGTTGGGCGGGCTACAGGTCGGACAAGGCGAGGGCGGGAGAGGGCGGGCGCGCGCAGAGCAAGAACAGCGCGGCACCAAGTTCGGCAGCGCCCCGGAGCAAAAAGTGCCCTTGCCATCCCCTGCCGTCGGGCTTCAGCGCGGCGACAACATTGGTTTTTTTGGGCCGGACCACCGGCTCACTGCTGCGGGTCCGTGCCGGAACGGCGCTGCCTGGGCTTCCACGCCAACGACGGCACCCACTCGGAGCGGAGTGAAACCGGCTGGTGCAAAGGAAATCGAGAAATTATCAGATTGCAGTCGAATTGGCCCGACTAGTGCGGATGCTTCGGCCGCGGGCCCCGCACTGTTTCAGTCGGAGGAGCCCAGCCACGGAGGTGACTGGGCGGCGGAGGAGCTGCGAGCAATGGGCGCTTCACTCAACAGCACGCTACCTGCCGTTGCTGACCTGGCACTTGAGCCACGACACGTACTTGGGTTGGACCCGACCACACTCGCCACTCCCACGACCCTATCCCTTGTTCCTGACCTCCCTGCGTGCGCTGTGCGCTGTGCACTCAGCACCGCCCAAACCAGGCTCGGGCTTGGCGAGCTCTCTGCCGCCCAGCTGGAGGCGTTGGAGGAGGTCTACGCGCGGCTGCGCGCGGCAGCAGAGGCTGCAAGAGTAGAGGCAGCGCGCCGCCACGAGCGCCTCCGGCTCGAGGTGGAGATGCAGCAGCGCTGGTGAGGAACGCTCGTTGGGGCAGCAGGGATGGGCTGCAGTGATTGCGTGCGCTGGTGGACGAGTCAACTCGCGTTTAATTTGTAGTAGTTTGTAAAACTTTGTCTATGCTCCATAAAATTGTCGATCAGTGCAGAACGAGCAGGGCAAGCATTTGACCTATCCGCGCGCCAGGAGAGCGCTTGCCTCCTCGTGCGCGCCGAGGTCCCCGAGACACTTGGCTAACTCGCGGCGCGTCGCAGCCGTGAACGGGTGCCCCCGCCCGAGGAGCTGCTCGCGCATGCGCAGCGAGAGCGAGAAGAGTCCTGCAGCCCTGAATGAAGCCCCGCCGAAGTGCGCTCCACCAGCCCCCCGCGCCTCGTTCGCAGCGATGCGTGAAATGTATCCAATGTTGAAGAGCACGAGTGCATGACGCGGGTGCTCCTGCCCACTGCGCGCTGCGGCATCGACCCGACACATGCGCCGTGCAATCCGCAATTTGGCCAGAGCGCGCTCGTCGCGCCCGCGCGCGTAGAAGTCAACCGCGGCGCCTGCAGTCCAGGCGTCTGCAAGCTTTCCACGCTGCTCCTCAGCGAGCTCTGCCGCGCCGGGAGAGCTGCCGTGGCTCGCCATCATGCCAGCCCACAGCTCGACACATTCCCGCGCAGCGTCGGCCGCGAGTTCGAAAGGGTCTCTCCCACACATGAGCTCACTCAGCTCTGCCGCCGCATTCCTACTTTCTGCGCCGGCCGTGCTCCAGCCCAATCCTTCTTGCGCTGCAGCGAGCCGCATGCTGTGGCCGTAGCACGCTGCGTTCTCCGCCAGGATTTCAAGTGTCAGGGCCAGTTTCCGCCGCTTCTGAACAGCCGAGCACCGAATTCCGTCTCCCTGCGTATTTGCATCAGTACACAGTTTGCGACGGAGCGTAACCGTGCGCAGCGCAGCAGCAAGGAGCCGCTCCAGGTAGTCCCCACCGCCACCACAGCGCGCCTGCATGGCCTTTGACATTGAATCCGCAAGCGCGTGGAGTAGATCGGCGAGCCTTGCAGCATTTTTCTCCTCGGCGGCCGCACGCTCGAGCAGTGCCTCGCACTCGCGGTACAATCCCGCAGATGCGAACAGCTCCGCGACCTCGAGAACGCGGTCAGTTGCGTCTTGCGGCGAGCAGCGGCCCGGGTCGAGCGCCGAGAGGGCGCTTGTATACACCTCTGCGATGCGCTTGTGGTAGTTGGGAACCGTTACCCACTTGCGAAGCTGCACGCAACGCCATGGCAGCCACTCCCTGTTGGTGGATGGCGGTTGTCAGCACAAGAACATCACTAATGGTCGCGAAGGTACGTCAGTGGCCGTGAACAACGCGCCATGAAACACAGCACAATCGCGCACACAGGTGTGGCTAATTCTGTAGATGCCAGATCAAGACTGAGGACGACGGAAGTGCAATTCGGAAATAGCATCTAGTGCAGGTGGCAATTCTCACCCGCAGAGCCTTCGAAGTCGCTGGCAAGACCCGCCCATCGTTGTAAAGACCTGACGCACGTCCATATGTCCAAGGACTTGGAGTATGAGCTCATCGGCGAGAATATTCAGCAGCAACTCGCCCGAATCTGCGCGCTTTGCGGCAGCAACAGACAAGTTGCGGCTGGACGGTTGCGCCCAGCCCATAGCATTCTCACGTGAAACTCCCTCCCACGACCTCACCGACGAATCGCTTGAGCTGTTCTTCCCCGAGCGCCAGAAACCTGCAAGACTCTCTGCCCAGTCTCTGGCGATCTCCACCACACTCGTCGGGCTCTGCGGGTCCTTTGCTCCGCCCTTTGCGCCATAGCGAGAGCCTGCCCCCGAAATGCGCACGGGTTGGCTCATCGCGCCCTTCGAACCCACCGACGCGATTATTCTGCAGCCGCTGCGTTATGCGTCGTCAAGCGGTGTGGCTGCTAGCCGCGTGCACCCGAACCCTGCCGCGGCGACTCAGGGTGATCTCCACGGGGCGTCGTGTAGATCAAGGCAACCTTTTTATGTAGAATCCCTACGGTAGTCTGCACCGGATCTTCAGTATCTGGGGAAGGAGATTGGACTGGCAGATGGCAGCGCAAGTGCGGCGCAAACGGAACCCGGTAGCGTCGCACAGACCGATGTGCTCGGGGCCTCGCTACTCCACCGCAGCAGTTGCGCACGGCATCCTCGCTGTTGTCGCCTGTTTCCTCGCTATACTTCCCGGGAGTCTCGCTTTCACGAGCGCACCTTTTTGTTCGCTGGGCGATGGGCTGGAGCGCAGAGCGCTCATGAAATGCGACGAAGCCCGTCAGCAGCTGCCACCTTTTGCCGCTGGGCTCAGGAGCGACGATGTACCGGCTCGTATAATCGCTGGCGTCGCCTCTGCGGCAGTCTGGGTGCTTGCGCCGATCGCAATCGGGAATTGGGCGGTGGCGGCAGAAGATCTGTCCACGGGGCCGCTTCAGCTGGCAGCGGAGAAGGGTAACGTGGGAATAATCCTTGAAGGAAAACCGCGGGTTGTTGACGGAGACACGCTTGTGTTCGACGGCATTCTCTCCCCCGATGGGAAGAAAGAGCGCGTGCGCTTGCTCGGAATCGACGCGCCGGAGACAAAGCAAATGTGTAAAGATTCCAGAGGGGAAGCCTACAAGTGTGGTGTCGAGGCGCAGGGTTTCCTCAAGGACATGATCGGCAAAGATCAAGTCAAGTGTTTCGCAAGCAAACGCGACCAGTACTCGCGCGTTCTCGGCGTGTGCTTTGATGAGCGGACCGGGCAGGTGTTGTCCGTCCCACCAATCCAACTAGGTACAGCGCTTGTTCGCACCTCTTCCACACTCTGACCAGCGGTGCTGCTTCATTACAGGATCTGAATCGTGAAATGGTCAAGGCGGGCGAAGCGCTTGCCTACACACAATTTTCCAAGGCGCGCAGCCCGACCCGTGAAATTCTCAGCTCGCTATGCTTGTCCAGCGACTCTCTGTGCACTGGACGATGTCGAACTAATTCCCGGTCCTAGCGCAGGCGTATGTGCCTGAAGAGTCCTCACCGCGGGCGTCCAGGAAAGGTGTTTGGCGGGGCAGCTTCGACGCTCCGTGGGACTATCGCAAGGCAAAGCGCGCGGGTGCGTGCCCCCTCTATGGGCACTTCTTTCTGATTGGGCAGGTGCCTCGGGAGATTCTGGGTGCTAAAATTGAGCACCGGCGACAGGCGGACAGACAGTCGGTGGGGGCTCGTCTGCAAACAAGGGGGCTCCGCAGGCTGTCGCATCAAAGGTATGTTTGTGCGTGACAGCGCGACCCGTTCCAGGCTCACTGTGGCGGGCTGAAAGCCGCACATTCCAGGTTGTCGGGAACTCAGCAGTGAGAGGGCCCAAGGTGGAGTTCGGGGACCCCTGGGACGACCTGTCGGAATTCCTCGATTGAGCGGCACGTGGTGTAGCATTTTGAGTTTGTTCCGCGTGCCGTGGCGCACACGCACGCTGCGCGTGCTTCCGTAATGAGCAAATTGTAGTTCACTCACTTCACGCGCCCGTCTCTTCTACTCGGGGAAAACAGCACAGACCCGCCCCTCTCGCAACGACTTGCTTCTTTGCGCTCCCACGACTCGTGCATCTGCCAAGGTTTGCCGCCGTCAGCCGCCTGCAGGGCTAGCGCGCAGCTGGCAATCTCACGGGTGGAAGTAGGCGCACCGTGCCCAAGAGGTAGTCCCAGTGGGTGAAGTATAGCGAGAAATGGAAGCGCGGGTGCGAGTGGTGCAAGTCGTGGTGGTGCACGTCATTGAGCAGCCGCCGCGAGCGTCTCCAACCACCAGCCACCCACCATATGATGTACCCGGCGGTCGGGATGTGCGGGGCGACCTCCCACCCACAATGTCCCCCGACATGAATGATTATCTGCTCGGGCCAGTTCTGAGGTAAGCATGTCCCGGGGCCTTCCGCGGACCGCTAACACAGGATAGGGAGAGCAGTACCGCCCAGATCTCGTACGCCTTGTGGAGGGCAGCAGGCATAGGGAAGATGAATATCTCGACGACGGAGTTGATGAACATAACGATTGCCTCAAACCAGTGGAACGAGTACCCTGCGCACGAAAAAATGTGGGCGGCCAACATCGCAGCGAGTAGCAAACCATATGCACGAGGCCAAGCAAGAGGCGTTGTCTAGGGCAGGCGCTCGCGTGTCAGATGGCGGAAGGATGGCGAACCCGTAAATGCACTCGGGACGCGGGACTCGTGGTGCATGTAGTGAACGTATCGCATCATGGTGCGTGTGTGTAGCCAGCGGTGCACGAAGTAGAACCACGTGTCGTGGAAGAAGTCCAGCGCCAACACAGTCGCACCCAGTTGCAGCACATCAACCGCGCCCCATGACGGCAGAATGGGATCGTCATACATCTGACCATAGCCGCAGCTGTGCAGCGCCTGGCCTCCCCATACACACAGCGCCTTGATTGCGAGCGGCAGCATGGCGCGGAGCGCGTCTCTCCGAGTGTGCTCAGGCGACTGTGTCGCAGCCGGCGAGCGAACATTCTTTTTGTGCCGCTGCGGCGACACGTAGTGCAGAAAGAATGAGAAAGCATAGTACACGAAGAGAACCTGCGCATATGTGGCCAGGAGCCTCCGGAGCTCCGTAACAGGCTCAAAGCCCCCGGCAGCACCGAATCCTAATGCACTGGGATCTCTCCCCGGAGGCCCTGCCATCGTGGCTCTGCCCCGATGAATTCACTGCCCGCAATATAGACGATAGGCAGCGCCGACGTGCTGTTCGGCTCACCCGCCACGCGTGTGCAACTTCGGCCCCCGCGTGAAGGGCACGGAGTTGTATCCGTATGCCGAAAAGCACTGCTCCGTTTGGGTCGGTGGTCCCCGAAACCCAACGAATCCCACTATCTTAGGTATGGTCGAGGCGCGCAGCGGCCGGCATCACAGAGAGCAGAAAGACGGGGATTCTTTGCGCTCATCGCGACGACAACAGGATGATGTGGCGCCTCTCAATGGCCTCAGGGACGATCTGGCGTGGTTGAAGCGCTCAGCATCGCTGAGGCGCTGGGGACATGGGCGGCGAGGCGAAATGCGGGTGGCACTCGTTGCGCTGATTCTGGCCACGTGGCTCGTGTGTGTGGTGGGGGACTGCTGGAACGTTGCGCTAAATCTGCAGGATCTGTGTGAAGACGCTATTGGCAACGAGGTTGTGGTAGACTACTCTAAAGTGTCACAAGCCTACGTCAGCGCGGGGCGACGACGGCTGCTCTGGCACGGCGGTGGCGCTGAGGCCGAGGACGTGAGGCCACCCATGCCAGTCGGCTGGCTCTTCACGGAAATAACTTAGTGCCAATCTGTCGCCTTGTCAGACAACGCATTCTATCAAAGACGCCTCAGCTGAACAGAGAGTGCCTGGTTCTCACCGCAGGTGCCGGACCATGCGATTGGCGACGGGCAGCGCTACCGTGGTGACGGCGGCACAATTCACACGGGCGTCGGACAGGTTGGGGATGACGATGAAAATGCGGCAGCACGTGAGCACCTGCGCCCAACCGGAGCCCCTCACGTGACGGCACTGCTATCGTTGCCAGGAAACAAGTTTTGAAGGCGAGTTGCGTTTGCGTGCTGCGCTGGGAAATGTGCTCTAACTCGTGGCCTGTACCAGCTGGAGACCCAGACACGCCCGTGATTGAGTCCTTCGAACGTGAGCGGCGCTTCTTCGAGTTTGTGGAAGGGCGATCAAAGGCCGGGAAGACGTCTATTTACGGAAGCGAAGACTCGTGGTGGGCTGACCTGTGAGTGCCGGTCCGCCCGTAGCATCGCGGGATGAACACCAAAGACACGCTCATTCCGAGGGAGCTGACACAGGGTGATTGATATCTGTAGGCTGCAGTGCTCGTCGACGGAAAAGCACCTGCAGATGTGTGAGTCTTGCGCGCAGCATTGCTCCCCGTGGGAGTGGGAGACTTCCGGCTACTCGCTCCTCAACGGAACGGAGCTACAAATCGAAGATCTTTACTGGAGTCCGTGTCCCACCGAACTCAGCTCTGCTCCGCCTCGTGCTCTGATTGACCCGGTTGCGCACTGGTTCCGTCCTCTCTCACGCGCTGAGGAACTGTTGGGCAGTGTCCAAGAACATTTACGTGACCAAGAACGTGCTTCTCGAGCTCTCCGTCTGTTTCCAGTACGACTGGTGGATTTGTCTACGCAGGCTCGATGAGCTTGTAGTCACATAGAACAACTGAATAAATTACCGACGGCCCGTCATACGAACCCCCTCCCCGGCGCCGCGAGCGTGTTCTAAAAACCAATTGTAGAAACCTCACTTGGCGCGAGGTGCGGGGGCCTGGCGCGGAATGTCGATCGGTGTAGGGGGCGACGTCGAAAAGTCAAGTTTGCACCGATCGGGTTTCTGTGTGGCCAGCTTGCGGTACTCTTCCATCTCTGCATCAGTTGCGAGGCACTCGTCCAGCTGAGCTTCGATGCCCTTCTGGTCGAGATCCACGCCGATGAATACCACTTCCTGCCGCCGGTCGCCCCACTCGCCCTGCTCACCCCCAAAGTCCGCACCAATCTGATTCAGGGACTGTGCGTCTGATGGCCACCACTCTGCGGGCGTCGAAGCCTGTGCCAGCCCCAACGGATCAGCTGCGCGCGACCGGGACAGTGCGGGCGCTTGCAGACGCGGCGGTACGGGCAGGAGCTCCGGAGCGCACCCAGAACATGCCAAAGTCCTTGAGATCGAAGAACTGCCCGGCATGGGACCAGTACAGGGGGTCGCGGTGGTTGTTTGCGAGCCACACAAAGCCCTTGGAGCGGATCACGCGGTGCAGAGGCGATGCCTGGGCGCAGCCCGCACAATGCTCAGAAGCGGTACACCGTGCTGGCGCCGCATGGGCAAGCGAGCAAAGGGAGGGTCGCGCCTTGTCGCGGGCAGTATCGTCAGAAATAATCTTCCAGTGACCCTCGGTGGCCTCGGAGTTGCCAGAGATCGGGAGCTTAAGGATTGCTTTCTTGAGGCGCGACGGCGCGAACGGGCGGCGTCGGAGATACACGAAGGAAGAGATACCGAATTTCTCCTCGGGAGTCGCTTCGTGCGAGTGCGAGTGCGAGTGGCTGTGTCCGTGCGACTCATCTGTGCAGGTCGGGTCCGAGCACGACTCTGTGTGAGCGTGCGAGTGGCTGTGTCCGTGCGATTCGTCCTTGCACTCAGGATCCACGCAAGCTGCGTCGTGCGAGTGGCTGTGTCCGTGCGATTCGTCCTTGCACTCAGGATCCGCGCAAGCTGCGTCGTGCGAGTGGCTGTGACCGTGAGCCTCCATCTCGGCCGCCGCTCGCGTGTTTGGCGCGGGTGCCACGATGGCAGACGCAGACGCGCGAAAATCATCCTCATCGTCCCGCTCTGCGACCCACGACTTTCGAGAGGAGCCGAGCACCACGTCTTTGCCTACCTTGCCGAACTCGCACGCGACAACCTCTGCTGTGGGGTTCAGCGCAGAAACCACTTGTTTCAAGCGGTCCATAGTCGTGCTATCAACCATGTCTGCCTTGTTGAGCAGGATGTAGTCGGCTACCTCGAGTTGCTCGGTGAGCAGCTCCACCACTCGGCGGTTCGAGTTCGTGTCCAGAGAGTCCTCCTACGGGGCGCTCCGCGCACATCAGTGCCTTGTGCAACGCACAGGATGCAAAATCAGAGGAGAGCAAAGAGCATGAAACATGGGAAGACGCAGCAGGAGGGCACTACCTCGACGAGGTGAGGGCGCATTTCGAGGGAAGCGCCAGACTGGTACATGGAGAGGAAGTTGCCAGAATCGACAACGGTGACCATGTTCTGCAGCTTAGCGTAGTCAAACGCCGGGTGCTGGCTCGCTTCATTCATAAAGAATGTCTGGCGCACGTTCTTGGGCTCGGAAACGCCCGAAGACTCGATCACAATGCGGTCATACATTTCGCCCTTTTCAGCTGCAACGACAAGAAGCTTGAGCAGGCTCTGGAGGAGCTCATCCGATGCCGAGCAGCACGCACAGCCATTCTCAAGCTGCATAACGTCCGATGTATCAATCATATCCACCCCAAAATCACCCGCACTCCTGCCAAGCAGAAGCGATTAGCCGCAGGATCTGAACTGTGTCCTGAATACCAGAGGGCGAGGATGGCCCCGGTGACCGCCGCGCAACATTGCGCGGGTGGCCGCTGTTAGGCACGCACCAGATTTATACCATAGGCAATACGTTTCGCTTTTACCAAAGAGGGGCACGGATGCCTACGGAAACAGCAAGGCGGTGGAGGGCGCGGCTGGCACGGGGAGGAACGGAGCACACTTTTTCTTTTGGCCGTCGGAAATCACGAGCTTCGAATCGATGTTGACAGCAGCCATGTCGTTTACAATTACGCCGACCTTGGTGCCTTCCTTGTTGGTGAGCATCTCACGAAGAAGTGTGGTCTTTCCGCTCCCAAGGAACCCTGACAGGAGTGTGATGGGGATTTTGGGACCACTCAAATCCTCGCCGACGCGCTCTGCCTGAACGTCAATCACATCGCCCTCCCCGCTCGCCATTCGGAGACCTAGGTTGGTAGTGACCGCTCGGAGTCGCCGTGCAACACCCACACCCTTGCGCCCTGGGACCAACCGGGCCGCGGCTATGTTGGAACCTGTGCGAAAGCTCACTCCAAGACGGGTTGCACCGGGCGAAATGAACGTCGCAGGGCCGCCTGAAAGCGGTGAAAGTGCGAAGCCATCCGTGTAAAAGGCTGTGACGACTAGCGTAAGGACTACGCGGAGGACGGCGCGCGTCAGCATGCCAGCCGGCTTGGTCTTCGCCGCAATTCGAGGATCTCGAATTGAGAGGCCGTTCCCCGAAAGTCGACATCTATCCCATGCAAAAGAGGGGTGCCTAAAACAGTTTTTGCCAGGTTGCGATCTGTTCTCCCCAGCGGACGGGCGGCTGCCTGAAGCCCTACCGCCCATTTCAGGCGGCGCGATTGAAGTGTGGGCAGCAAGTTGGATCCTTGACCACAGATACGACGCTGTCCCGGATCGCTTACCTCCACGAGGTTTGCGGGGAGGGAAACGGCGGGAAAGGCGGCTGGAGTGCAGGGCAGGACTCATTAAAAGCAGTGCCTATCAAGGGGGTTCGAAGGGGAAGGCGGCAGCGGTCGACCGAAATGGACTTTTAGTCAAGTGATTCGACCAACAAAGCTCGAGCAAGAGGCTAGGTAGGCCTTCTCCGTCTCCAACCCCCTGGCAATTGGTTGGTGTAATCGGGATCCCCTGGTTCGTTCGCCACTATCACTCACAGGCGCAGCCGAGCACTTCTTTCAGCCTTTGGTGTCTTTTTGAGAATTGAATTCGTGCGCTGCAGCGACTTGGAGAGATACTGCTGTCAGGGCTGAAATTAGTGCCTTGCTGGGCCGCAGGAGCTGCTCGGTGACGTAGTTCTCTTTGATCGGAGGAGGTTCCGCGTCGTCTTTGGCGCCGTCGTTCAACAAGACCGCGTGTCTTGTTGGGTGCGCGTCGCCGGCAGTGAAGATGGCAGTAATGACCGCTGCGGACATGGCGGCAATAGAAGCTGCGGCTAGATCAGGTCTCCCGATACCAGCCTCTGCCCGATTGCCTTTTTTGTGGCTGTCTGCGTTTGCTGTGGAACTTTGGTCAGAATCGACCAGATTCTGCATGTCCGCACCACAAAACGATATCTTCTTTCAGCAATCGTGTGCAAAATAGCCGCCCATTGGCGTGCTACACATAGCATTGTCTTGTGGTTGAGGACACTGCTACCCTGCTGGTGGGTGCTGCGAACGAAGTGAAACCAGATGCGTTGCATTTCGGCAGTCACACACCCCCTTTCCGATCTGCACGAGTTTTTCTGCAGGCATCTCTGAATGGTGTTTGGTCGTGGAGCAGATGATCCGACTCCAGCGTTGCTAGCCGCAGAGGAGTACATGGACAAATTGGACACTGTCGATCTGCAGGTTTCTTTCGGCTGCAACTCACCCTAGGGAGTGGACCTGTAGCGCCCGAGCAGGACTGTCATCGTTATCCATTTCGAAATTTCCATCCCCCCCCCCCAGGATGAAACGCAGCTCTACTTCGTTTCAACATCGCTTCCGCGGATTATTGTGTCCCTTTTAAAACGAAGGTGTCGTGTTGCGGCCAGTCCCCCCTTTTATATGCCCAGTTCTTGGCAAGTGTTGTTCATTTTTGAACGTTGAATTTTCTCGGCAGCGATTTGGACGAGGAGGGAGAGGATCGAGGTTACCAGTTTCTACAATGTGTCCTCGTGTTCATCGCAAGATCGCTGCAGACCGGAATAGACCCGTCTCCACTGCTTCCGCTACTAGTCGAGATCTTCACTCTGCGTGCACAGCCCTTCTATACTTACGGTACTGGAACTGAATACTGCGAGGAAATCATCACGGGAAATGAGACTGATTCTGGGCTAGAAGCGTTTGAGGACAGTGAAAAGGTAAGCCGGATGGTATTCGCGGAGGTGAGGGCAAGGAACTACAATGGCAGCACTCGTGTGACGCACGTCGAGGGGCGCTTCATCAGCAATATCAACTCATTTGGCCGTAGTTTCGGATTTAAGAGCATGAAGGATGCTATCTTGCACCAGACCCCACCGTTCCGAGTCGCGCATCTCCGTAACCTTGTTGCCCCGATCCACGAGATTAAGGGCTTTCTCACCACTGAGTTTCTTGACTGGTTCTCTTTGGACGTCTTTCCCCGGATTTCACATCAGGTACCTTCTTTATACAACCATGGTGGACTGACTTGCGGACACCGTTGAAAAAGGCCTGACTTCAAAGGTTGTCATCACTAAAACACTGCTTTCCAGATCCTCGAGATGTCGCACGAGGAGCTGAAGGCTGAGTTTCGACACGTGAGTGAAGTGATCAACTTCATATGCTCGCTCTATCGACTCACTTCGAAGGAGGATGCACTTGAGGCAGTCGACACATTGAGACTTCAACTCGCGCTGAAAGAATTTCGTTCACCGTACTTGGAACGGCGGCTAACGGGGTTGGGTGATATCAATGAGTTCGTCGAGGCGATTGACTCGAGGTGGGTCGTTTCTTACAAAATATGACCACCATGATCACGCGCGGGAATGCAGCGACATTCTCCCCATTTGTGATCCCCTGTTCAAGTGTTGTGTGGTATCAAAGGTTGTGTGGCTGGCAGGAACGGGAAGAAGGTAGAAGTTATAGACGACGAGACTGGCCCTGTATGGGCTGCGAAAGAGTACATGTGTAGCTGGCTGATGTCGAACAAGATTCTTGACGGAATTTTCTTGTTCAATGTGCATATAGAGGTGCTAAGGCGGTCAAACAAGCTGCTCCTATTCTTGGCAGCACACGGGCACGTGGGCGAGGCCGAGATCGAGATGATTTGGGACTCGTCACTCGGCAAGCACGAATCAATCCAGAAGCTGATTTACGAGTTGCTTGGAGAGGCCGCTGAACTTTTGCGTGCGCCAAAGCCCTTGCGTAGACTCTTGGAGCTTGTCATGAAGCAGCCAGCATCGAGCTTTACGTCCCAACACATAGAACTTGTTCGGCGGCTCACCGTTCTCATGCTCCAGAACGGTTCGCAGCAAGGAGGTATGTACAGAAACGGCACTGACGCTTTCAACAGCCAGAATGCAAAGGGTCTAATCAAATCTTACCGTGATCTGCAGGCGACAAGATAGTGTACGCGGGAGTCGCAGGGATGTGGAAAATGCTTTTAGACGACTTCCGCTTTGCACAGCCGGAACTACAGGCAGCCTGCATTAGGAGCTTCATGTCAGTCATCGAGCTGAATGAGTGCCGCAACATTCGTGGAGATTACTTTAGGCGATGTGTCAACAACCTTCGTGGCCACAAGTGAGTCTCTAATATTCTTCCTTGTCTACGTGGTGATGTTCTCTGTGCTCAGATTCGATGACTTGCACTGTCTGTGCAGGTCGGTAGCGCAGAGCCTGGTGATCATGAACGGACTGTTCCTCACAATAGCGAGCAAACGCAAGAAACCGGACATCAGTTGGAGTACCTTCGGGTGCGTCAACGACGAGCAAGATCTGCTTGAGCTCGTTATCGCAGACTTGGAGCACTGTGCCGAGCAATCGCATTCAATGCCCTACCCCGAACGAGGCGTGGCACCCAGCGCGGAAAGCGCTTCTGTCAGTTTGGTGCGAGGGAACGTTGGAACCATGACGCGAGGTGGTTCGATGTCGTCTATTCAGAGGGGGGATACAGATCCAGTGCAGCAGCAGCAGGAGCTGCTGAACCATCGTCTGTCGTTCATATCTTCGATCTTGGAGGTGCAGGGAGCGAGCCTCTCGGTCGAGCATGTCGAGGCACTCTGGCAAGTGCTGATGCAAAATGATGGCAATCGAATGCAGCGCGCATTCTCCGCGGCATGGTTCGAAAACTTGTTGAGCAGCGAGTTGACTGGTGCGGCTTTGATTCCCTGTCTGAGTCATCTTTTCCACAACCTGATCTGCAAAATCAACCCGGAAGACGTGCATGAAGGGGAGTTCTCTCTTTTTCGACGTGCGATGGTCTGCCTGAATCTCAAGGAGGGAAATTTACAGCGGGGCAAGGACCCCAAATCGCTGCTGGTCACGACAAAGGAGGAACTGATAGGCACGGAAAGCCTGTGGAACTTTGCGGTGTTGGCGGCGGACCAGGAGGTAGCGCAACAATGCGTGGTGCTGATCAACGATGTTTACCAAAAGTTTCCATATGAGCACTACCCTGCCGGCGATGACACTGGGCAAGCACGATTACATGGTCTAATTTCGCGTTGCATGACACATATTGAGGCGTCAAAGGATCTGTCGGTGCACAATGGTGGTGTTGTGGTGAACGAGCGCAGGATATTGCGGTGTGTACAAGTGCTCAAGCACATCCTTCTTGAGTTCGAAGAAACGAACGCTCATAAGCTCAACGTGAGCAAGGTCCGGAAACATAGCCTTAGATTGCGAGGGGAAACGATCAACATTCGGCTCCAGCGATTTGGACCACCAAACGAAGCGATTCATGCGGCAGTGGATTCAGGTATGACGCTACTTGCGCTTCGGGAGCTGATTGGGAAGACGATCGGTGAGCACACCAATGTTCTGAGAATGATTGCACGTGGAATTGAGCTGAAGGAGTGGTCTAAGACGCTCGGAGAATTGAAGTTGCTCGATGGGGAGACGGTACACTTCACCGTCACGCGAAACGGAATCCGCGAGGTGGTAGCTGATGAGGATGATGAGGGCCAAAGCCAACCGACTCCTCATCAGATTCTTTCTGTGAAGTACTTTGATCGCATATTTGAATTGCTAGAGGCACCGACACATGTCGCAGCCGAAGTTTGGGGTCTCATTATGATGATGCCGACGAACGAGGCCTTGCTTGAGAGTATGCGGGTATTCAAGCCGAATTGGGATCGCAGTTTTAAAGAAGAAGGAAACTATTCGCTGCTCTACTTTCTGCAGATCGTTGAGCTCCTGCTTGAAGAATCCTCGGAACCTGACGCTTCGTTCAAGTGGCGCGACCGTTTCATCTCGATTGGAGGGCTCGCAAAACTTCTGCGTATTATTCTTTCACCACGGTTGGCTACGCCTGAGGAGCATGATTGCGCAATTCTCACTCTGCTACTCAAGCTGGTTTACTCTCTCATTATTGATTGGCCGGAGAAACGACGATTTCAGAGCACTCTGAGCGATTTGAGCAACGCAGCGTCTACCAGCGAAGGGAACAAGAGGATGGAGCTCGATGGCAGCGGCGAAGATGTCGAATTCTTTTTCAGTGCGGGCAAGAACTCGCCAGCAGGCTGTGATCTGCGTCTTCTCATGCACGGCCTGCTCAACATTCTGCATCTAGCGTCTCAGCAGGGCCCACAGGACCTCGGCGCGAATCACGTCCTCGTGGTGCGCTGGTCTGGAAAACTTCTTACAGCATGTGTTTTAAAGCTACCCTCCGCTGTAGCACACTTGCACAGCTTCGAGGCTGCACACCCGGCATGGATCAGCGACACTCTGCAGTGCTCGCGTGACTACGTGCGATATTCGGTTGCACAAGCACTACTGCATGTTGCCAGTGAGTCCGGGCACGATGAAGCCATGGATTACTCAAGCCTGGCAGCAAACACGAATGACGCATGCTTACATCCGGTACCCTACTTTCTTGAGCGTGCTATGCGTCTTGTGCTCGCTCTCGATGCGGAATGCAACTCCTGTTCAGAGCTTCTTGAGTTGTCGAACGAGCTCCTTGCCAAGGCGCAAGCCCTAGCCGACGCCCTTACGAATAAGTCAAGAGTGGCGCTACCGCGTGATACTGCACAAAAGATCGTCAAGACGATCGACTCGTTGCTGGACTCTTCAGCACACGCCCTTGCGCACAAAGTGAAGACGTCTTCCCCCTCAGAGGAGTACGTCACATCGCACACAGACCAGACACTGGTTTGCTGCTTGACCCTTCTGCGCACCTTTGCATCTCTGCGCCCAACGCTGCGCCGTTCGCTCGGGAGTCGCATGGGCGGCGAGGGGCTCGTACAATATCTCGTGCAGGACGGGGTCTTCAAAGTGCCGCCCTTCGAGAGTGTGAGCGGTGACATGCAGGGGGGCGCCAAGTGCCAGACGACTCGGGCCCGGCACATGATGCTCGAGTTGCTCTACACACTGGTGCAAGATTGCCCAGACAACCACGAAGATCTGGTACAGCAACTGCTACCGCATCATCTCTCTCGTGAATTCCGTCTTCTGAGCATGTACAAGCCGACGCAACTCGAGAAGGCAGCGGTGGGGTACGTCGGTCTGAAAAATCTCGGGGCAACGTGCTACATGAATTCACTGCACCAGCAACTCTTTCACGTGCCAGAGTTCCGCGGGTCGATTTTGCAAGTGCCTGTACCTGAGGAGGACATTCAGACGAGCCTGGTATTTCAGATGCAAACGATGTTCGCACACCTGCAGGAGAGCCATAAACAATTCTACGATCCATGGGAATTCTGCAAAACTTATACAGATTACGAGGGACAGCCTGTGAATGTTCGGCAGCAGATGGACGTTGATGAGTATTTCAACATGCTCTTCGACAAACTTGAAACAGGGACGAAAGACACACCTCAAGCTTCCGTTCTGCGCGACAATTTTGGTGGCAAGGTTGTCAACCAGATCATATGCAAAGATACAGTCAAGGTTGGCGACAAGGAATACGGGAACAGCAATCCTTACAAGTCGGAGCGTGAAGAAACTTTCTACACAATATCCCTTGAGGTGAAGCACAAGCGGACGATATTGGAGTCGCTGGACGCGTTTGTAGAGGGGGAAGTACTTGAGGGAGACAACAAGTACTTCTGCGAGGAGGCAAACAAAAAAGTTGATGCGGTGAAGCGCGTGTGCATCAAAGAGCTCCCGCGTACTTTGATTCTTCATTTGAAGCGCTTCGAGTTTGACTTCGACTACATGAAGAAGGTCAAGGTCAATGATTCATGCGAATTTCCCATGCGTTTGGACATGGCCCCCTATACGCTTGCGAACATCGAGCGGCGAGAGGCGCTACAGGCAGAGGCGAGGCGCAGCGGGCTTGATGAAGACTGTGTTGCTGATCGTGTGGGGTGCGAGGACAGCCCGGACTCGGAGTACCAGCTAGTAGGTGTGCTGGTACACCGTGGCACTGCAGACTCAGGACACTACTTCAGCTACATTAAAGAGCGGAGCCCTGGTGTGCCAGGCAATTCCAACGACGGCCAGTGGCTGTTGTTCAACGACACGCTTGTGGAACCTTTTGATGAATCGGAAATAGGATCCGCATGCTACGGTGGAACGGAGACCCTGGCAGACGGCGAGGAGGAAACAGGTATGCAGCTGGTGTCGAAAACGTACAGTGCGTACATGCTGGTGTACGAACGGGTGAGCGCGAGCAACGATGCGTTGCGCCAGAAAATGCTGTTCAACTACGGAAAGGTATCTGTGCCTATCCCAGAGCTAATCCACAAAGCAGTTTGGGGCGACACCATTCAATTTCTCAGCGACAAGAACATGTACGACCCGAGCTACGCTGCATTTGTTCATCGCATCGTATCGCTTGCCATTTCGACGACCCCTGCGATCGAACCCGCGCAAGAAAACGACGGAGAGAGCGATTGCAAACCGGTTGTGCCTGCAAACAGCGTCACCACCCGTGGCTCAGCCCTCGCAGCAGAGCTGGCCATTCGGATGTTGATGGATTGTGTGCTGCATAGTTGGGACCTTGGGCAGGTCGACGTCTGGGTCTCGCTGATCAAGCAGATGATCCCATCACATGTCGAGCACTTGAGTCGTTCGCACTGGGTCCTGGAAAATTTCGTATCCAACCATGAGGATCCAGCAACGCGATTTGTGATTCTGTGCCACTGGTTTCTCAAGTCGGTGGTTCTGCATCGGGACGCAGGGTGCCGTGCAAGCATTGCTGGCCTGCTTGTGCACATCGTCAAGAATCTTTCAGTCGTGGAGCGCTCGCCACAGTCTAGCACCCTCCGTGCTGCGCCTCCGCCTGGGGATCCTTTTCTTGCCCATGGCAAGGGACCGGCGCAACCTGCCGCCCAGGGAGAGCCCGCCCAGGAGACGGCCTCTGGCGAGGCATCAGATGGGTCGATTGATCCGAACTGTGGCTCGCCTGGGAGTCCAAGCTCGGTGCCCGGTAGTACGTCAGACTCGGTATCCGGGCAAGGACATTCAGTGGGAGAATCAACGGTCAAGGAACTGGCAAACGCGTCGCCGGCCAGAGAATCGAAGGCGAGGACACACGTAGCTAGCGGGGTGTCTCCTCGACCGCAGATGCCCGTCGTGCAGGTCGTCAAATTCCTCGACAGGGTGCTGGAGCTTCTGCCGGAGCTACCGGTGCACTGGCGCCACCTTGCCGAGTATTTCCAATGTTTACGCGACATCGCAAATATTGGGTTGCCCGAGAAGACATTTATGCTTTCGCGGGCGACCGTGGCACGGTGCATTGACATGTACCTACATGAAGACTCCCCGTGGGTGCACAATCACCGATACCACAACAAGATGGGCGACAAGTTCAACTTACCAGACTTCTCCTGTATGCTAGAGCTCGTCTCGCTTCTTGTACGCAGCTCCGAAATCGCACCCCCAACCGACGATCATTGCGACCGGCGTCCAGCACCTACCAGTCTTCCGATCGCTGGGCATCTGGAGAAGACCTGTATTTGTTTGGTGAAGAACCAAACATTTCTGACGAGGATCTTGATGGAGCAAGTCAATCTGCATCATACACTCCTCCTTCTCCAGCATCTATCGTGGGAGGATACGGATGCGTCGTTGATTGCAATCCAGGTGCTGTGCGACGTGGTGGAAGAGACGAATGAGGATCGCTATCCAACACTTTTCAAAATGCTGAAGAGCCTCCTCCTGCTGCAGGACTCAGTCCAGTCATTTCGAACAGAAAAGTTTGTGACTTTCTTCGTCCGTGCGCTGTTGAGCAATCACAGTTATCCGGAAGCTTGCGTCAAGTGCTTCCAGTTCATGGCAGAGCTTGTGAGCACCATGCCGCAGATTCGGCGGCACTTCATGCAAAATATCTTGGCACCGCGCCGCGACCGACACGAAATTCATTGGCTAGAGGATTTCCTCATTCGGCAGGATGTTGATGAGGTGCCTCAGTCTGCGGAACTGTTTGTGCACAGTCTCTTGACGCCATCATTCCTGCAGGCCAGCGAGACTACAGGGCTGGATGACCCACGCGCCGAACATTGTGACAAAATCACGCGCGACCTCTTCGAACACCTGATTTCGCTTGATGTTGAATCTCTAGCGGGGCTCGTGGTCGATCGCGTTCTTGACAACGAACGTGTGCGATGTATACAGCCGTACTCATTGGGGCCGTATGTGCGATGCTTGGTCTTCATCGTGTTGAAGACGCCGCCCAAATTGCATTTGCAACGGCTTTTAGAATACTTTCCGGTGCTGCACCAAACATGGAACTCACTCAACGAGCTGGAAGGTGAAATGGATCAAGGCAAGGCTGAGCTCACCCGATTGTTCTGTGAGCTGTGCGAGCGTTATCCCGAGGCGCTGCAGCTTATTGCAGATGATACGCCGGGTATCGCGGAACTTTTCATGGAAAACTACATCATGATCAGGCTGGGGCGTGCTCACGTCACATTCAATCGACACTACATGCCGTTCTTTTACCGGCTGTTGCAGCTGTGTTGTAACCATTCCGACGCCTTTGCAGAGGTATCCCCGAACCCGACCCTACACTATAAATCTAAATGCCTTATCTTGCCCCGAATCTTTTCTTGTCTGGCGCTGACCAAACTTGACCCTGCGGCCAGACGTTCATGCGGCACCGGAACTCACTATGGGCGGTCGAGAATTTTGTCTTCAATAATAATCGCTGCCCTGAGGCAGCAGCACATTTGCTTGACGCCGTTGACGCAGCACTGTCTTCCACTCAGCGTGGCACACTCATCAGCGAGTTCCGTCAAAAGCTCTTCCGCGGTATGCAGGAGTCTAGAGTTCTTCCAAACTTCCCTGATCACGCGTCACTGCTCGCTGCCAGGGTCATGGAGGGCTCTGTTCGCACGAAAAACGATTACGCAATTGTCATAGAATCACACCTTCCCGAACTTCTTGTTTCGGGCCTCGCACAGACCGTGCATGCAGTGTTGGGAACGGCCGATTTCCCAGACGCGCGGATTCTGTCGAATCTGCTCCCGAGAGCATTGGCACAGGTGGAATGTGCGGTGCACTCGCTTCACGCGCTTTTGATTATCAAGCGTATGGAGTTTGCATCCACGGAGGAAGACACGCGTCAGCTGCTTCGAGGGTGCAAAGCCCGGGTGACTGCAGTTATTGGACTCTTCCGCTGCGCAAGCACCCATGCGATTCCAACGCAAACACGCGTGAAGGCGCTCAAGCTGATCCACTGCATGTGTCAAAACGACATGGCATGCGGTGTGGCCGGTATGCAACATTTGCATCGTGAACTCGAGAGTTGTCGCCTCGTACAGCTCTCGGAGCTTACGGCACGGCGGATGCCAGCCACTGAAGCGCTCAAGCGGGTCTTGCACCTCCACGACGCTAATACGGTCGCCAAGGGCCGGAATGTTGGAGGCGGGGAGGTCGGGACTGCGAACGGCTCCGCCCACAGGAAAAGCGCAACTACGGTTGCCGAGAAGCACACCACCGGGCAAGAAGCTGACCCGACGCTCTCGGCTGAGGTGCCGATTGAGGTCTGGCCGGCCTGCAGAGGCAGTCATGAAAAGTTTGCGAGTGCTGTGGAGGCTGGGTACCATGAGGTGGCTCTCATCCTATGCCGCGGCATGATTGAGCAGGCAGTTCGCAACGGCGATACTTCAGAGGTGCAGAAAGCTGTGCGTATGTTGCTATTAAGTGCGATCGGTTCGCTGCCGCAGCACGGTGGAGTCGATTTCGTGCATGGATACACGGCTCTCTTGAGAGCCTGCGCCGCTGTATCAGACTCGCCCTCACTCTTCGAGAAGGAGCACAGCAAAATTGAGAGGAAAGCAGGGGCAGGGGGTTCAGAGATGAAGGGGGCTATGCAAGACGAAGCGGATGATGACCAGCTAGGCGGCCATGCGCTGGCACGCGAGATACTGCGGCGGGACCCGATGATTCTCGATTGGGCTCTTCGGGCCCTGATCTGCCACAACAAGGCGCTTTGCGTCGATGGCGTAGCAGACCTGCTAGTCACTCTTCTTGCAGACGCGGGGAGCAACGTGAGCGAGCGGGAGGCCGCAACGATAGGGGAGGGCATTGCAGAGGACGTCGCGCAGCTGGCGCGTGCAGCGAAGGGGTCAAGTGGCGGTGAAACATTAGGAGACGAGCGACTTGGAGAAGTGTGCGACGTTATCGAGCGCCAGGCAACATCACTCGCGGTTGTGTCTCAGGTGCCATGGCTCCTGCGCTCCGTGCTTGCTGCAAACGGTGCACCCCCGCTCGACCCTGCCCTCCGTGGTTCAGTTGCTTACACCTGGTCGCCCAAGCATGACATGAAGCAATTAACGCTGGCGGTGATGGCAGGCGGAGGAGTTGAGGCGCTCGCACACTCTGTGGAAGCAGTACTGGCTCAGCTGGGCGTGCGAAGCAGCTCTGCGGGTGCCGCGGTGCAGGAGGCCGTGGCGCGGGTGGATGCGGCGCTGTCCAGGGCCAGACAAGCGTGCGCAAAAGGATTGAGTCGGGAGCGCAAGCAGCGCTCAGGAGGAAAGGCTTGAGGGGTGTGTGGACGGAGAATGGCAGATGCTGGTTCATTATTTGGAGAGGGTTAGTTCAACCGTGGGCGATTCTGACAGCCTAAAGTGACCCGGAGAGAAGAGAGTGTGCGTATGTACAGTGGAGACGAAACGATTCATGGCCTGCAAGACACACCTGGAATGCCTCTGCTCTACAGCGGAATCTCTTCCATGCCGTAAACGCCTCCAGGGACACTGCCAGCCCTTCCCGCAGACCCGCCGGAGCACAAAGGTGCCCAGCCTGCTTGACTCCACCCGGGAAACAGCGCCACCTCCGCCGGGGCGTCTGCCTCGGGGCCCCCGCCCAACCCCTCAGCCGAGCCCCACTCGCCCGCCTGGGTGACTCGCACCTTGGCCTCCCAACGCCTCCCCGCTTCCCCCCCCCCCCCCCCCCCCCCCCCCCC
>ENA-UOXV01001244-UOXV01001244.1-marine-metagenome-genome-assembly--contig:-NODE-1244-length-36188-cov-6.142114_pt1 | contig 36188 bp, 27 predicted proteins | sample MGYA00238165_ERZ766961 | MGnify/ENA primary metagenome ERZ766961 (study PRJEB28924, sample SAMN03173240) | marine metagenome | biome: Marine; feature: Water; material: Subsurface seawater | place: North... | reverse complement strand
CGCGCGCGCTCTTTCTCTCTCCCTTGCTCTTTTCACTCCCTCACATCACCCCCGCAAAGCGCTCGTACCCCCCCATGCCCACCTCCATCTCCCGCTTGGCCTCCACGATGTCCTCCCACGACGACCCCTGCCGGTGCAGGTCCACCGCCAGCAGCGCCCCCGCCTCAGCGAGAAGCACTTCCGCCTCCGCAGCCCGCGGCCCACTCAGTTCGCCCAGCGCCTCCACGCCATCAGCGAGAGCGGCGCATGGGCTTTGCACCGCGACTGCAGCAGCACGCGCGTCGCCAGCGGCGCGGCACACGTCCAGCCACAGCGCGACTGGCAGCACCAGTGCCGCCGCAAGCCCGCCCGCGCTGCGGCTATCGATCTCGCCGCGCCTGCTTGCAGGGTGCTCGTCACTAGAGCCATCTTGCCAAGACGCGACGAAGAGAGCTCCCTGTCGCTGCAGCCCTTTTCGTGCCTCGAGGCAGCTTGCCGCGGGCGGGCGGTCCAAGGCGTCGAGTGCTGCGCGCAGAGCAGGGCGGCGGCGGAGGGCCGAGAGGCGCGCGAGCGCGGGGAGGAGGTGGGCGCTGAAGGCGCTGGCGTGGCCTGGCAGCCGAGAGGCCGTGAGGGCCTCCGCAGCGACAGCCGCCTGCGCCCCAGCATCGAAGCCTCCGCCCGCACGGCCTGTCGCCGCTCGCCCCGCCGTGCCTGCGCCGTGCTCAGCGAGGGCTCGCGCAGCCCTCGCGAAAGCATCAGCATTGCCGAGCAGGCCTGCGCGATCGCGCGGCACCAGCCTCACGCCAGCCGCGGCCGCGAAGCGCGAGGAGAGTGCGTCGAGCCCGGCCGCGAGGCGCGCGGCCGAGGCCCGGAGGTCGCGGAGCGCAGCGGCCGCGGCGCGCGCGGCGGCCAGGGCGCGGGCCTCGCGCGCGGCACACGCGGAAGGGAGGGCGCGCGCGCGCGCGAGCGCGTCCCACCGCGCCGCGGCCTGGCACGCGGCGCGAAGCGCGGCGGTCGGAACGCAGAGCAGGAGCGCTGCGCCGCGTGCCTCGACACGGCAGTCCTGCGGGCAGTGGAGTGACTCGCCCGCAAACTCGCCGGCAGCCGGCGATGCTGCACCCGCGGCGCCTCCCTCCGAGGAGGGCGCAGGCGGCGCGAGCTCGCCCACCAGGCTCTCGGTCCACACGGCCCCCGAGTCCTCTGAGCCGTCGGAGGACTCCGGGGGATGCATCGGCGCAAGCACCGCTGCCCGCCCCGACTGCACGAGTATGATGGGCTGTGGCCGTGCGGCCGCTCCTGTCGCGCCACAGGTGGCCGACAAGATTTCCCCTGCCGCGACGGAGGTTTGGCAGCCGACCGATTCCCCGTCGGCGAGCAGCAGCAGCCGGCTCTTCGCGAGCAGCGCGCGCGCCTGCTGAGACGAGAGCCATGCGAAAGGCTCGGCGCGGCGGAGCGCCCCAACCTGGGTCGCAACCTCGCGCGACAGCAGTCCGCCGAGCGCCAGCTCGCAATCGAGCTGCGGGAGGCTCACGAGCGTGCTCGCGCGCTGCGCGCGCGCGCCGCGCTGGAGGTGCCAGCGCAGCCGCGCGGAGATCAACGCAGCCGCTCCGCGCTGCGGTGCATCCGCGTTGCCAGCGCCCGGCGGAGTTGCCGACATCATGTCGCCGGGCAGCAGGCGACGCACGCGCTCACCTCCCTCGCCTGACAGGGGCTGTGTAACAACACTGAGCGCGCCAGACAAGAGTAGGACCACCCGCCCCTCCGGCACCTCTTCGACAGCCTCTCCCGCCCCGTCCCGATCCCGTCCCGCCGAAAACAGGTCTTGCACGCCCGCGCCCGCGCCCCCGAAGACCAGGTCAGCGCCGGCAGGGAGGACGCGGGCGTGGCCCGCGCTGAGGAGGGCGAGGAGTGCCGGCTCTTGGAGCGTGCGCAGCGCCGGGCTCTGCCGCGCCGCCGCGAGAAAGGATGCTCGCAGCGCGGCGCGGCCAGCAGCGTCAGAGAGGGTGGACGCGGCCGGCACCAGCCCCGAGAGCAGCCCCTCAGCGGCCGCCGCGCCGCGCGAACGCGCCGGCTGCGCAGCTGGGTTTCGGGCGGCAGCGGCAGCAGCCAGCGCGTCTTGGCGGTGCGTTCGGATCACGTTGCGCTGCGCCAGCATCTTACGCTCGTGCGCAACCATCTCGCAGATCAGCGCGGCCCCAGGGCTGGCGGGTGATCCTTCGCTGCACGACCGCGCGCCAGCTGCGGCCGAGCACGAGGGTAGAGGGCGTCACGAGTTAGGCGCGGCAGAGGAGCGAGTCTGAAATTATTACGGTTCTGGGCGGGGCGCGCCTGTTGTGTCGAGACTGTTTAGAGAGAAGTTAAATTCGCTCGGAGATGCTAATGCTGCGAGGTGCGTCGAGTGAGGATGAATGGGGGGCGTCTCCCCGTGCGATGTCGTCTGATCTGCGTCGGCGGTGCCGGGCTCCTCGGGCGCTGATGTCTCGGGGGACAGCCAGGCGACGCTACCAACAGGAGGAGGAGGCAGTGGCTTGACCGCGCTCCACGGAAGTGGAGAAATATGAGCATCATCTGCTTGAGATACAAGCGGGGAGCTCAAGACATTCTCCTGAGTGTCCACGGGGCTCAGCACCTCAACAGAACGCGCGCATGAATCGTCGCCATCGCCAGGAAAGCAGTTGCGGATCGACGAGCTGTCGCCTTGAATCGACGGCTGATACGCCTCTCCAATGTCCAGTTTTGACATTGGAGAGTCGCACGTGGTGGACCCACGCCCGGGCGGTAGCGGGCGTGCACCCTGCCAAGGAGTAGTGAGCTCCGGGCCCAGCATTGCTCGCACGCGGGCGCGAAGCTCCGATGAAGCTCTTGCGCTCGGAGCGCTGTGCATCGTCCGCTTCTCCTCTGTTGGTCTCACACCATCGCGCTGCCCTGGTTGCGCAGAAGGGAAGCTGCAAGGCTCGTTGCGCACAAGCCCGGGCGCTGCCGCAGACTCGCCGACCAGGCGTTCCTCCGTTGACGAGGATTCTGTGAATCCCCTGGAAAGGGACCCGCATCCGTGGGTCCATGGTGCTACGGAGCGGTCTCGTTCAGCCGGAAGTTCGCAAGCAGTAGCCGCATGCCCAGGCCTCGCCTCCTGTTTGATGGTGTCCGCTGCCCCAGCGGCCTCTTTTGCGCCGTTGCGCGCAGCTGCGCTTGCTTCACCATTCGGGAGGACCGAAACGTGCGCCAGTACTTGCTCTATGCCGCACATCAGCGCCTGAAAAGCATCTGTGCCGTGCAAGTTTTGTACCTCCACTTTGGTCTGCGACTCCATGGCGGCCGTCGATGCACCCAGTGGTTTAGAGTTGGCACTCTCGTTCTCCCCCGGCGGTGAGAGGGTGTGCCGGGCAATCGCTGCGATGGGCGCCCGCAACGGCCCTGGAGGTGTCGCACTCCAAACTGCCCCTTCCTCGGTGTCATCGTCCCGAGTCCGCGTGGAAGCGGAGGGCGTCGTATGCGACGCATGTGCTTGGTAGGTGGGAGAAGGCAGCGCAGTCGGGGGCAGTAGCGCTCCCGGAAGAAGAGAACCCCCATCCTCTTGCAGCGTGTTGGCTTGTGAGTCAGCCTTAGTTGACGCAGAGGGCTCAGATGAATCGACTCCGGGAGCGCTAAATTTGTGTCCAAAAAGTGAATCTGCCTCCTCACACAGCTTTGCAAGCGCCTGTAGACGCTGTTTTCGCAGCCCGTTGCTTTCCTGCAGCGTCTGCCGCCTCCTTTGCTCGGCATCCTCAGCGAGTTGCTGCGGCGTCCATGGTACGAAGCGAATGGCACCGCACTGAGACGGGCCACGATCATGTGTTCCCGTCCTGTTCGCTACTTGGACATCAAGCTGGGGGTCCATTCTCGAGATCGACTTCGCCAGACCTGCGCAGGGCTCGTCGAATTGGCAATGTGCAAATTGGGGGAGCATGGCCATAGCCACTTGGCATGGGCGCGGCAGACCAAACGGCAATATAAGGATAAGTCAGGTGTATGAGATCATGTTCTAGAGCAGATGGAAATACCAGCTAGCTTCTGTTCGAAGGTGTTTGGCTCCGGCCAGCTAGCACCCTGCGGGAGGACCTGGTTCTGCCTTGCGCCGATTGGCGACAAAGGTGTGCGGCGGGTTTCGGGTGAGCGAGCGCGGCCATGAGATTCATTCGCCGGGTTGATGAGACCGGCAGCCTCGAGCTCGGCCTGCATCTCGTCCTGCCCAGTTTTCAAAAAAGGGTCTGAAATGGATCCTTTTCAAAAGTGGATTTTATGTACTTAGAGAGCCGCAGCGGCCGGCAGCCTAGCGCTAGATGATGGGGCGCAGGTTCAGCGATCATCGCAGGGCCTCTTTCATCCTCCTTATCCTAATCGCAGAGTACCCGGTCCTGACTCGGTGTGGTACGATGTTGAGCTTGCACTCGATTTCATCTGCGTTACGGCCACTGCCCACTCTCTGGTGGGAAAACGGGCGGGATCCCAGAGCAACTTGGCGAGGCGAAGCAACGCTGGTCCCAACACTAGTGTCGCTCCGTGGGGGCGGAGAGCAGCGCAAGAAAAAGGAACATAAATCGATGCGAAAAGATTCCAAGGAGGTATCACGGGCGAATGAGCTGCACGGGAGGCTGCTCAGGTGCATGGATGTCGAGGCGGTGTTCCAGGCGATTGCGGGCAAGGAGAGCGAACTGGACCCGCCGTGCATGGCGACCGCCCTGCACCGGATCGTGCGTAACAGCATTGTTCAGCCTCGACCAGGGCCGCAGGTTACCCCTCTCCGCGCTTCTGTCCTACAGATATTGAGACGCAGGTGGGATGAAGGTGCCACTGAAACCTAAACCCCACTTGCAGTATCTAGCCCAGCTTCGACGGACAAATTCCATCCGTCAAGACGAGCGCCTCCACTGTCTGCTTACCCAAGCAGAATCGCAGCTTGGTGCGGCTGGGGCGACTTTTGCGCCGCGGGATCTTGCCACGCTGGCGTGGGCAGATGCAAAGCGCGTGGCCTGGCATAGCGGGGCGAGTGCCAGCGGGCAGGTGGGGGGCGCGACATCGGTGGACACGCCGGTGCTGGGGGCAGTTGCGCGGGAAGTGGAAAGGCGCGCAGCAGAGACTGGGCTGGGCGCGTTTTCAGCGCAGGAGCTGGCGACGCTCGCGTGGGCAGCAGGGACGACGCGCTCCCAGCACACCCTCTTGAGCGACGTGGCGGCGGAGGTTGTGGCTCGTGCGGGGTGCGGTGATGCGGCGAAGGAGCCGGCAGGGGCACCACTGGCAGATTTTAAGCCGCAAGAGCTCAAGGATTTGGCGTGGGCCGCCGCTCGCGTGCAGGTGTGCGCCGCGCCGATGCTGGCGGCGGTGGCCGAGGCCGCTGCGCGCCGCCCCCTCGCGACATTCAAGGACCAGGAGCTCTGCGCCCTCGTCTGGGGTCTTGCCAAGGCTCCGGTCAAGTCATCAGATGCAGCTGCGCATGCCATCAGCGTGCGCACGCTTGTCGCGCACGCGGCGAAGGAGGTGTGCCCTGATTGCTCCCGTTGTCGCGTGAGCAAGCTAGAGCCGCGGTGTGGGGCGGTGCAGCACGGCTAAGGCGAGCGGGTTGCGTAGATTGAGCGGCGTGGCGCAGAACAGCTCGGTCCGTTGCACCTCACGGAGTTGCTGCAAGCGGTTGAGGCTGCCGATTTGGGCGCAGTGGCTGAAAAGCTCTTTTCGATTGTTGAGGAATTCGCGTTGGCGCCTCGCACGGCTGGACGCTCAGGGCTGGCGCGGGCTGGCACGGTGCAGCTGGAGCGCTTCCGGCCCAGGGAGCTGATGATGGTGCTCTCGGCCTTCGCCGCCACTGGGCACGGCACAGACGCGTTCTGGGCGGCGGCGAGCTCGCTGGTCACCACAGGAGGCGAAGAGATGGGCCTGCGCACTGGGGAGCGACTGCAGCGGATGCGTGGGCAAGAGCTAGCCGGGACATTGGCGGCATTTGCACGGGCGGGCCGCCTCGTGTCCGAGTCTGAGCCTGAAATGCTGCAAGTGGTGGCCACTGAGATCTGCAGGTCAGTCTCGGCCCTCGAATGCCCCCTGCCCTGCCCGCATCGGCAACGGCGCTGAATTTGGGACACTGGCAGGAGGAACCTTGAAACGGTTCCGTACAAGAGCCTCGAAGCCATGCTCAGTGCGCTGGGCAAGCACAAGTTAGCAAGTCAAGCGCGCCGGGCGCTAAGGGTGGCGCTCGACGCGCGTCGTGAAGGCTGGGAGAAGGGGAGTGAGCTGAAGGCGCAGGAGGGCATAATTGAAGCGGACAACCAAGAGAAAGAAGGGAAAGCGGAGGCAGACCGCAACGAAGAAAAGGAAACCAAAAGGAAGGAGAAGCATAAAGTGGAGAAGAGGACCGAAGAGAAAAGCAACAAAAGCCGTGGGGTGCAGGGGGATGAGGTTGGGACAAAACGGAAAAGGAGCAGTCGCGAAGTGGGAGGCTCCCGGGAAAGCAAAGCTCGTGATCACGCTCATGAGATATCAAGGTGTGCCAAGAAGAAGCAGAAGAAGAAGAAGAAGAAGAAGAAGAAGACTCTCTCCGTGTGAGCCTTCGTTCAGGCACTCGGGCTCGCGGGCTTTCGGCTTGAATTAAAATTTCAAATTGGAAAGGCAGAAGGGAAATATTTCATCTGAGCCTTTTTGTGGCCCTGTGGTGCCTGCACCACAAGCCTTCAGAAAGCGCTGCCTTAAAGCCCCGCCTCCTTCGTGCTCCTTGAAGCATCACGCAGTGTGCTTGAAAAATTCACAGAACCTTCACTGAGAGAGATAGATACGTTCACTCTATCTAGCGTATGTCCCGTGGTCGCCAGCAATTTTCGTCACGTCACATCACGGCACAGCTCCTGCCTCCAAGGCTGCTCTCAAGGTCTCCAGCCCAAACTCGAGACGACTGCTCTGATCTGGTAGTGGCTCCGACAGTCATGTTGCGCCTCAGGCCCATGTATTTCGATCCATATTTCTGAGGACCATCGTCGGGTTTGCGTCCGCCGATTGCGTCGCCTGTTTGAGATCCATTCACCCGTGCGGCCCACGTAGCGGCGAGCGGGGTCGGGATTTGGTTTTTTTTGTTGGCCGGGCGGCGATGCTTGACGCGACTGGCAATGCGCTCTCCTGACACGGACGCTTCACTCGTGGAGATCGGGTATCCCGACAGGCTTTGCCCCGTGGTGACTGGTCTCTCGACGTCTGGGCTGTTGTTACACTTTGTGACTGAGACTGCACCGTCAGAGAGGAGCGGGCTGCTGTCGTCAGCAGAGCTTTCAAAAAGAGGTGTAGTGTTGAGAAACTCACTTTGTGCACGGTGATTCGCACGTTGCTTTGGCAAAGAATCCACGGAATCCTGCGAGCCAGCAGATTGGGTCACATGTCGTCAGCATTAAGTGCAAATCAAGACGCCAAGCGTGAATCATCACCCTGAAAAAAAAAAGGGTACGCATATAGGCACTTTTTTTTTTGAGGTAATATGTGATACCTGGATAGGAAAAGCGCTGCTTGCTGGGCCCTGGATTGAAGCCGCAAGGGACACTGCGCGCGCGCGCAGCTGCGAGACGCCGAGAGAGAGCCTCAAAGTGAGCTGCCCGAGAATGCCAACCAGCCCCTGTCCCCTCCCCGAGACAGCTCCATCCTCGCCCGCAGATCCCTGGCTCTTGTTGGTGCAGGACCTGGCCAGGTTCCTGCGCCTGGGAGGATTGGCGAGGGGGCTAGCAGCAGCAGACGAGATGGAGGCCTCTGATACTGAGGTCGGTGAAGGCGGCATCGTGAAACGCGAGTCTAGCGGCTGCGACGCACCTCCTCGTGCACGGGGGCTCTGCGGACTCATGTCTAGCGGGCACTCGGAGATCTCCGAGTCGACTCCAAAGGGCGCTTCTGCCTGGTCCTTGGCCGGTTCCTCCCGCTCCTCACTGTCTGTGGAGTCCGCCCAGTACGCCGCGCAGTCCTGCGCCGCGCTCGCGGTCAGCGGGCCTTTGCGACGAGCTGCGCTGTTGCTTTTTGTTAAATCTCGCACCCATCCAGGGAGAAGTAGACTCGGTGCCCGTGAGAAGAAGAGAGGAGATGGTCGCACCGAGTCGCACTCAGAGTCGGACGAGGATGCTTCTGCATGGGAGCCGTTTCCACCATCCAGGGTCCCCGCAGGACTCGGTGCAACTGCACGGGTGGCACCGGGTGGAGTGGCCAAAGACAGCAACTCCGCTCGCGCACTCGGAGAGAGCATCCTGGGGTGATTCCAGGAGGGTTCAGCTTCGAGGGTTCAGGAAAGATGAGCCATATCTCACCAAGTTGCTGCTTGATTGTATCCACTCGAGTGAGCACACGGCCGCCCGTGAGGCTGTTTCTACTGGGCGAGGGGTGTACGAGTGCAACTTGGAAGAGTCCCCTGCGGCTCTCTGCTCTCCTTCTCCTGTTCCCCCAAAGCCCCGGGGCTCATGATCATCCTCTTCCCGCTTTGCCGATGTCATGTCGCCGTTGTCCGCACCTGCGCCCGTCCTATGCACGCCACCATCGTTGCGGCGCAATGTAGTTGTGAATAAATTCAGTGTATCAAGAGAACTCTCTGTGGCCTCGTCACTCTCCTGGAGCTGCTGGCGGGCGTGCAGACCCAGGAGCCACCACTCCTCGTTCTCCCCGACTTCCTCCAGCTCCTCGGAGTCAGACGACCCGAACATCCCACCCTCCTCTTGCTTGCCTATGATCCCACCTGCACCGTCTTCGCGCGGGATCATGCAGGCAAAGATCAGCTCCCGCTTCCACTCCGGCAGGCTCTCGTCCTCACGGAGCCGCCCGCTACGCCTCCACGCGATCGTGCTTCGAATGACCTGTGTTCCGCACAGCTCAGTCCGTAGCCCCACCGTGATGGAGACGGGAGAGAGGGGTACACCTCGCACTCAGCCAAGAACTCGGCGCGCCACGCTCGGTCGCTCTTTCCCTCTTGAGCGCCCCCTTCCTGTACCGCCATCCGCGTCAGTGAGTGTTGCATCACCATGCGTCAGTGAAGCGTTGCATCACCACGCGGGTAGAGACGGGATGAACGTGGAGGGACTGCTCGAAACAGAGCAGCGAAGATCGCCGCGGCCACACGACGCGAGGTCGGCCTTGCTTGGCCTCCTTGCGGGTACTCACAACCTGACCTCGCACGGACCCTGCCGGAAGCGTCGCCATCAACGGCCCAATGGTGCGAGGGACGAAGTAACCACCCGCCGTGGGGCTCCCCTCTTCCAAGACCTTCCCCGTGGTTCTTCCCGTGCTGCACCTGACAGGCGGCGTGGTCCTAGTGGCCCTTGCTACTCCTCCCATTCCGCCAAGTGTGGCCGACAGGACCGCACTCCTGGTCTTGGAGATGCCTGCACTACCGCGCCTGTCTTGGAGCCTGAGCCTCGCTACAAGCGCCTTGGTGGTTCTCCCGTGCTTGTCGCTCGCTTCAGCTGTCCCCATCCGCCTCCCAGCGGCCAACGGCGCACCTTGCGGTGGAAGCGGCATGGACAATCGCAGAGGCGCAAGGCAGTCTGTCCTGCGCGCCGCAGAGTCGCACAGGTCATGCAATAGACGACAGATGGTAGATACTTCTTTTCCTGAGCAGTGCGGACAGGGTGATTGCTCACCCTGGTGACGGGAGACGGACGAATGTGTCCCGTGGAGCGAGCGGCCGCAACACTGAGCGGAGTCGTTTGGGTGCCAGGGCCTTATCTTGCGACGCCACAGCGAGGGCGGTCTGAGCGGGCGATCGGTCTGCGAGCGGCAGGCGTGGGCGCGGTGGAAAGCGCTCTTTCACCATCACCTGGTGTTCAGGACCACCGAGTCGCATGCCCTGCCCGGACACGAAGAGCGACCTGCGTGCACGCCTCGGAACCTGCGCACCTCCTATCACATCGGCACTTTCACCCTTGTCCAGACCCGTTGCTGCGTTTTTTGCGCAGAGCATGACAGCTTGCGCCCGTGATTCCAGCCTGCACGTGCATTTCACCCGAAGGAGAATAAGCTAAGGATTACTGCATGCCGGGCTCGGCGTCAGCTCCAATGGGGAACCCATGCTTCAGCTCACCTTACGGCATTGGCGTCGGCGTCACAGCCACCCTGACTACGCAAAAGGACGGCCGCTGGCGCTTCCCCGCGTTGGCGTCTCTGATGGCATGCTGCAATTCGCATCATCTTGTGCACGAACCTTGAACGTACCTGTTCCAATTGAACAGGTCGGCGTTACAAATCGCGTTGGCTTCCCACCCACGGGAATGAGATGACCTTTTCGAAATCTCCACCACATTCGTTCTCTAGAGCCTCAAGAACCCTCTCTGGGTCCATTTCTCTTTGTCTCCGCTTCGTCCCTCCTTTCCACTCGCTCAACCCACGAGCCTCACGTTCCTTCTTTCTGAAGTCCCGACGAACGCGCGAGTCCTTCGAGATCATACCTGTTGCGGTGATACCGAGCGGTTGACTCTCCGGTAGGAAACTGCCATGATTTGCGCCTTCGGTCGCCATGCTTACACGTTCGGTCAGGGAAAAGAGACGTGTGGTCACTTTCGGGATTCTTGTCGTTTGACCATGTACAGAATTGGTCACGAATGACCAGTTTTGTCATCATGACAGTTTGATCCATTTTTGATCCCGTTTGGGGGCGCGACGGCTGTCCACTAGAAGTGGGCAAACCCGGCCGGGCCAGACTACACTACTACCGGGGGATGCGATGGAAAGCGATGAGGACTTTCAGATCGTCTTTGGCGACGAGGGATTCAGCAATGATGCGGCGTTCAGCGTGCCAATTCGCAGCTTTGAAGCGCAGCAGCGTGCGAACGCCTGTGCAGCGCAGGTAGCCCGAACCCCCCCACTTCACGCGCCACTTGCGTGAACATGGGCGATACCGGCAATTCACCTTGAATGACGGAGTCGTCTTGAACTCCTGACTCCTGCGAGGACTCGTCAGGTCGTTCCGGAATGGCTAGCCTGGAATGAAAACGTAGAGACGAAAGTACTTCTCGAGGCGCTTGCAGACGGCCCGCAGGAAACCGAGAGTGCAGCATCACAGCTGCGTTGGGATCTTGTTGAAATTCCCGACAATACGCCCGCGCCGGAGCTCCGCCACTCATTCAGCATTTTAATGCAGAAGGTGGCCCTCCGCACCTGGAGAGAGCAACCAGATCGTTGGGATCTGGTTGCTCTCCGGCGCCCTGCTCTCCTTCCCCTTCAAAGCTGCGAAACCAGATCCCTCGGCTCGCGCATCCTTACGCTAGGAGAGTTCACTGCAGGGTTGTGTGCATCGCCTTCGCGGACGGGTGTGGATGCGCCTTTCGGGCGCACACGAGATGCAATCTGGACCAGTACTGGACGCGTGGCAGTCGCTCCAGCCGTCGGCTCACCGCCCTACGGCGGTGAATGTGCAGGCTCCGCCGATCTTCGGAGCACGCGACCCCACTCCTGAATCGGACTTCCTTTCCTCTGCGGGTCGGCGTGCGCGCGGACGCATTCTAGCAGCCGTTGCGCTTGCGCGCCCCGACGTCGAGTATGCGCCGCAGCTTCCTGCGCTCACGTCACTTGGGCTGCTCTACTTGGATGAGCGTTCGTGTTGCGCGTGGCTCCAAGCCCTTCTCCTGGCCTCACTTCCGCCGCACGCGCAACCCCACCTCGCTGCGCCGCTCCTCGTCGGCCGCGACGCTGCGTGTGTCGCAGAGGCTGCCGTTTTGCTCAAGGTCCGCGCCGCGTCGCCTCGTGCGGCCACCGCTCTCGCCGCGGGAGACGGCAGCGCTCTCCGGCGCGCCGCAGCAGACTGGCTCGGCGCGGTGTGGCTGGGCTCAGGACCGCTCGTGCTGGCAGCAGCAAGCGTCGACATGCTCGCTGTCGAGGGCACCGCAGGCCTTGTTCGCCGCGCCGTCGGCGCCGTATGGGCTCTCCGGCAGCGCCTCTGCCTCGCCGCTACAGCCACCGGAGGCCCCGCTGTCTCTCCCGCTCTCTCGGCTGCCGAAGAACTCGCTAGCAGCATGCGTCACGGGCTTTGTCCGCGTGCGCTGGCCCGGGCGTCGATGGACGCGGCCCAGCGCAGCGCCGTGCATTTCGCGGATGTGGCGGCGCTCGCCGAGCGCCTGCGCTCGGCCGACTGCGATCCCCGCTGCGCGAGTAGCAGTGGCGCGGGCCTGGCGTTGGACGCCGAGGTCTCTTCGATGGCGCGGTATTCCTCCGGCGGTTCAGGCGAGCCGTTCTATTTGCCCTCGGTATGGCCAGGGAGCAGAGCGGCGACCGACGACGAGACGCAGATCCTCTGGGCGTGGCTTCCCGCACCCTTGCGTATCCGCGACGCGCGGGTGGTGTTCTCCTCGGCACGGGACGGCACAGCGCTGCAAACACTTTACGCGCGCGCAGCAGCGCTCCCAGCGCCTAGCCACTGTATTCTGCTTGCCCGTGGCACGTGCGGGAGCGTGGTTGGCGCATACCTCTCTGGCAGCCCGCACCTCTGCGCTGTAACAACCGGCGAGTCATTCGTGTTTTCGCTGCGCCCTCACGCGGTGCGGCACAACTGGACGCCAGCACGGGCGGAACAGGCGTGGCTGACGTGTCGTGCGGACTGCCTGGTGGTGGGGGGTGGTGCGCTCTCGCTCGACCGGACGCTCGACTCCTTTAGCTCCTGCGCCTCGCCCACCTTTGGCACCGCCTCTCCACTCATTACTACTCCGATAGCTGGGCAGCACTCGACGGATGAGCGCGGTAGCGCGGCAGCTGGAGACCGCGAGGTGGTGTGCGGTCCGGCTGGCACGTCATCCAGCACGTCATCAGGCACCCGGGTCAGCACACCCCTGCTGCTGGTTGAGCTCTGGGCGATTCAGTGATGCTGCGCTCAAGGTCTAGATGACGCGGCAGTCGGGGGATATGCGGCGCTGGGTGAGGCTAGGGACGGCGCAGGGTAGATAGCTGGGAAGAGCAAGACGCATGTCCGTCAATCATTTGCTGTCTGGCACGAAACCCGCTCGGTGCTTGTTTTCCTTCACTCAGAACCCCCCTTCCCACCCCAGTCGCGATTTGCCCCAGTTTTGCTTTGGGCGGCCAAGAAGGCTTGCACCTTCTGGATGGCCTTCTTCACAGCTGGGTCTGTTCCATACTCATTTGCCTTGGCGGGGTCCTTCATAACCTCCTGTGCCATTCGCATCACAGCTGGGTCCCGGAGCGCGGCGAGGAGTTCTTGGTCATTTAGGAGCGCCTGGATGCTCTCCGGGTTCAGCACGTCCTTCATTCCCTCCTTATCCATGACCTGCATTCGCCACCAAACAACAACCCGCACTCAACGGCCCGCTCGCTCTGTCCCTTCTCGATAGTACGGGAACGAAACTCACCGGGCTGGACGGCTCTTGTGCTGCGGAGTCCTCCTTTTTCTCAAGTGGTGAGGACTGCACAGTCCCGGTCTCGTCCACATCGACCCCGCCCTCGCCGATCGCCTCCGCCGCCAATTGCAGCCTAGCTTCGGTAAGGCGTGCGACCAGCGCCTCCTTCTCGAAGCAGTCATCGAACGACACTCCACGCGTAGTCAGTTCCTGCTTAATTTCTCCAACCGTCAGCGCTCGGATCGAGAGTACCAGCTGGTCGTACGCCGTCAGCGTCAGTCCTTCGTCCTCATTCGGCACAGCGCCAGTCGCGCGCAGCCCTATGATGCCGCGCCCTGCGCGCAAGACGGGGACATGATAGCCGCGTATGGAAGCGGCAGCTACGGTGCGTGAATCCTGCCCCACCAAGGAAGCGGTCAGCGACTGCCTCGCGATGGCGCTCCATGTGCGCTTGGATGCAGAGCGCGGCGGTTTGATTGAGCTGAAACGGTTTGCACCGCAGTGAAGGACGGTGCGAAGGAGAAGGCTAGGTTCGGTGCCGTGAGGGAAGCAGCGATAAGCAACTCGAGAACTTTGCGGGTCATCTCTCAATTACGTTGCAACTGCCCACCCAAGCATCCTCGTGAGCTGAATCTGCAAGCAAACGTGATTTGCCTTCCTGCTTTGGTTCGCAGCCGCAACGGCGTGTCAGGCCTGTAAGCAAAAATAGTGCATGGAACTTGGACCCCAAATCCTCGGACAAGGAAAGGTCTCGGTACCGACCAGCGGGCTATACACGAGGCCAGTTCTCGAACTTTGCGCAAGGAGAGCGAGTCTGAAGTCAATATCGTCTCAAGTCGCTAAAAGTCAACGGACGTGTTCCAAATTGAGAGAAAGATACGTGAAAAAGAATGATTTATGCTACATGTCCAGGAAATCGTTTCAGCCTATGGATTCGACTACTGTATCTGTCGCACCACTTTTCCTTGTCCCACTAAAAACCTGTTGTCCCACTAAAAACCTGTGAGAACAAGTGAGGAAAGCCACCTTCCCCTCCAAGCGCCATGGCAGGCCTCGCGCCCGCCTTACCAGCAATCAGCACCGCAAGGTAATCTGGCCCTCCTGATCTATTCACGTCATGCTGCGCGCCAGTACCTGGGCACTCCAGGGACGCTGCATAGACGAGTCCTGTGTCAGCAAGTGACAGCTTGTCGCCTCAAGCAGACTGCAGAATGTGAGTGACGCCGCCGGTGCGATGATTGCCCTCGCAGCGCCAGCGACACTGAATGGCCTCAAACCTCACTTGGATGCGACTGGGATCGAATGCAACAACTCGGCGGGTGACGCGAAGCGAGCGCGTCTCCACTACTCCCAAGATTTAAGCTCTGCCCAGGGCTACTTGAATCTGCTGGTGCAAGTTCAGGAGCTACGGGCAGCACAAGAAGTGGTTCGTGTGTCGAATAGACCGCAAGGGCCGGCTGACCCTGCTGTATTCGGCCACACGTCTACCCTCATCGGTCCTGCAATCACAACACCACAAGTCTTCCCTGCAACAAGCGCGGGCAATGTGGACATGAGCTCTGCTCTGCTGGCGCAGCAGATACAAATCATGGCGCTCACCGAGCAACTGATGAAAATGCAGGACTTGCTTCAGAACGTCAGCCACGGAGTGCCACCGCGTAGCGACGCCAAACAGAGTCACGCCGCCACAACCGGCGTCGAGGGCATCACGCAAGACTCAGCGGGACCTTGCAAGGTCCACAGCAACAAGTCCCAAGAAGATCGATGGGCTCCGATGCGCACGGATCGTGCGAAAGACTCAGCGGGACCAACAAGTCCCAAGAAGATCGATGGGCTCCGATGCGCACGGATCGTGCGAAAGGCGCCGGCTACGCGCAATGCAACAGTGCGCTGGACGCGGGATGAGCATAGGAACTTCCTCAGGGGTCTGGAGCTTCATGGGACGGGGCAATGGTCACGCATCTCGCAGGAGAACGTTCCATCGCGGACTCCCGCTCAGGTGGCGTCACACAATCAGAAGTTCGTACTGCGCTCTGCGGTACCGCCTCGACTTCGTCAAAAGCCTTCGATCCTCGACATCACGACCCCAGATGTGCAAAGAATGCTTGCAGAGGCCGTAAGATTCTAGGCAGTGCCCCCCAGAATCTCGCAACTCACGTGCGCTCGCGCTCGCACTGTCAAGAATTCATTTGAAGGCACCTGGCGCGCGCGAAATGTGCCAAGATAAAATCGAGTAGCACAGTCCCGAGCCGCGCCGCGCGTCATCGCGCCTGGGTGTTTTGTCCCCCCTCACCCATCTCACTGCCCTCGTGGAGGCCAATTTCGAGCGTCTCATCGCCGAGCGCCTGCTCGCCTCCCCCCAACTCCTCCCCAACCTTCTTGCCATCGGCCTCGCGGCGAATAGAGGGCACGCGCGCCCATGAGCCCCCCCGCCTTCCGCTCTGAGTTGTCGCCTGTGCCAGGAACAGCAGCGGCGGCTGTGTATGACCGGGGTGCGGTTGCTCCCACAAGGGAAAATCGAAAGGATTCCCGCGTGCGACACCAGCGACACGCCTTTGGCGATCGTTCCCATCTCTCCCCACCTCGCCGCCCTGCTGCACGTGCAACACTGGGGCTGAAGCTGCCGCAGTGGGCCGCCCAGCGGTGGCGACAGGAGGTGAAGCTGTGTGCCCGGTCTTTGCGGCTAGGGTCGTGACAACACCAGCCCCCTCCACCACAGCGAATCGGTCACTGATGCTGTGAGATGCACGCGGAGAACGCGTCCACTCCTCTTGCTCTTCACCGCTAGAGTCGAACGGGTTCTCGCCTCGTGCTTGCCTGCTCGCGCCAGAGCCTGCGCCTGCTCCCGCGCGCCCCGCCAGTGTATCTCGCATGCGCTCCGCCGCGCCCAGGGCTGATCCTCCAGACCCAGGGGAATCCATGTTCCCGGGGGCACCAGTCCATCCCTGCGCCGTGTGCGTGGTGTGTGCCGCATCCACATCTGCAAAATCGCCGGGGGGCGACGCTGCTCCTGCCCAACCAGTGTGTGAGCACCCTGCAGCAGCAACATCAGCAGCAGCTCCTCCTCCTGCGGTAAGAGGAGCGCGGTCCAAGCCTTGCCAGCTCCCGAGCCCCGGCGCACATCCATCGCCCCCTCCACCCAAGCCTGCACCCGACGGCTGGCGCGAGTGCGACGATAGGGTTTGTGAGTGCGACTGTAGGGGTTCGAGCGAAGAATCGCTTGGCGTCACAAGCCCTTGCCCAGCGTCGCGGGGCCTCTCTGCGAGACGTGAGGGAGCGAGAGGCGAAGGGTATGGGAAGTCCAGGGGCCCCATCCCTTCGCGCGTGTGCGCCCCCGCGGGGCACTTCCCCAACTCCGACGCTTGCGCGGTGCCTCGTATCCCGTGGCCGCTTGAGCCCTTCGTTCGTGAGCTCACCTCCTGCCGGGCCGCGAGACTCTCAGACATCCAAGGGCCACATCACTTCCCCTATGCAGCGCTTGCAGCCACGAGTGCTGCTCCCGAAAGGCACCACGGCCATTTGCTAGAGAAGTGGGAGCTTCGCACAAGGGCAGATGGGACGTGACCCGGATGAGAGCGGCGAGGAGGCGCGCGACCGCCTCCGTGTGCGCTGCGATCGCCTCAACGCTGCTGCCCTCAGCCCCTCCGCCCCAGCTGTCGTTGGTCCCCACGTCTTGTGCGGGAATTGGGGCGCGCGAAAGTGCCGGGGCGAGGGCGAGGGCGAGCGGCTCCGAGATGTCTGGTCGCGACGAACGCGTCGGCCCCCGTTGGTGCTTGGGGGTGCCCGCAGGGCGAACACGAGCGAGGGCGGCAGTGAGGCGTAGCAATGAGGCGGCGTTGCGGGGAGGAAGGACCGAGAGGAAGGCGTGGAGGGCACGCGGATGCTGTGCGGGGAGGCGACTGTCGAGGTCGCGAGCCAGTGCCATCAGCGCCTCCGCGCAGCGTGAAGGGAGGAGCGGTTCGGGCAGGCGCCGCAGAAAGACTTTGATTGCACCGACGAGCTCGGGCGAGGTCACATGCGAATCGTGCAGCTCAAGCTCCGGCCAGAGGCAAAGTGCTGCGCCCACGCGCTCGGCTGCTTGATACGGTGGCGCCGCGCGGAACATGTCGAGATTCCCGCCGCCCCTCGCCTCGAGAGCCGAGCACAAGACGTTCAACACCCAAGGCACCGTACCATACATGCACGTGTCTGTCCTCCCATTTGCCTCATCTGCGCCAGTGTCAAAGTGCTCTGCTAGGCCGAGCAGGTCTGCCTCTGCCCCGCCATCCGAGGGCACTCCCGGCCGGCGTGCAGCCAGCTCCTCCAGCCCCACGCCAAACAGCTCAGCTCCAGCTCCCACGGGAGGCCTCGTGTTTCCCCCAGAGGTCGTGCAGAGCTGCCGACCCGGCGCCGGAGCGGGACCGCTGGCGATGCCTGCAACGGGAAGCTGGGCACGGAGGGCAGCGAGTGCCTCGGGGGATGCAGCCAACGGAGCAAGTATCGGCGAGCCACGGCACAATGCCACAAGTGCCTCATCCTCCCGCACTCCTGGCGCCGCAGCTCCGACTCCCGCGCTACCTGAGACCTCAGGCAGCACGCTGCCAATCTGCGCGGCAAGCCACAGCCCCTCCGACGCAGAAACATTCCAAGTGACCGCTTGCCGTGCAGGCTGGAAGCGCGCTGCAAACGTGGCAAGGGGCTGGGCGAGGGCATCGAGAGCTGCGCGGGCATCAGAAAGGCAGGATTGTTCCGCTGCGAGGTGTGTCGCTCCCTCTGCCAGCAGCGTCGCGCCGCACCGTACCTCTAGGGACAGAAGCGCCCTCATCACCTCGATGTTCAGTGCCGAAAATTCCGCTTCTGCCGTGACCAGGGCGCGTAGCGCGCCTTCCATCTTACGCTCCTGCCCTACGTGTCCACTGCGCATCTTGCGCCGGTAGTGATGCACACGCGCTGCTGCCCTCTCGAGCTCGGCTCGTGCCCTGTAAAGGCGCATCTTGCGCTCCCGCACAGCCCGCAAGTCGACCTCCAATAGGCGCGTGACCGTCGCCAGCAGCCGCTCTTGCGCTGCAGCTAGTGCTGCGTCCCGGCATGCTGCAATTTTCTCCTGGACCCTGCCCACATGCGCCAACATTGCCCCCAAATCGCCGCCATGCGCCTCGCCCAGGCTGTTGAGCAACCCTGCCCACCCTGCAACCAGACCTTGGCGGTGCGCATCCTGCCGCGATAATCGAGAAGTCAATTACCCAGCCGTGCAGGCACGAAAATCAGCTGTACAACACATGGGTTCTGTGCCCGCGGGATGACGGCCGGAGCACTGGTCTGGATACGCACGATCGACTGAATGACGCGAGCACGCAGGTCCTCCAGTAGCGCACGAGAGGCCTTCACGCGCATCCTGTGGAGAAGGACCGTAAATACATTCAAAGTGATGCATGTGCTCCCTCGTAATCTAACGCTTTCCTTCTACATGAATCAAGTCAGCGCTGATGCAACGCTTTCCCACCTGAGCTTGTTGAATTCAGGCGTGTCGACTCCCAGCTCACGCTTGCTTGTGCCCTTCATTTGCCCGGCAAGCGAGCGAACCGCAGGCATTGCTGCTTCCATGAGTTTTCGGGGGGGTTTGCCAATCGCGTCCAAAGAGACCAAATTTCCGCGCGGCAGTGTTGAGTATTGGTATCGTAAGACTCATGCTAGATCGCGGTCGTTCGCGCTGCGGATCTACATGGGTAGAACAATTGTTGCGCGTCCCGCCATGAGCAGGGCAGCAGCGACGCTGGCTCTCTGTTGGCTGCTGGGAATCTCTGTGCCGCATGTGGCCGAATGTGGGGCGGGAAACAAGAGGGGATCATCCCTCTCGTTTCTTTCCAAGAAGAGCTGGCACACGGGGAAGCGCATTAATAAGGACAAGGTCTTGCAAGCAGAGCAAGAGGCTCAACGACGCCTCCGGGAAAAGGAGGAGCAGCTCGACGAGGATATCAGGACGGCTGAGGTCTTCGTCCCCTCCCGTTCCTCAGCCGATAGTGTACACAGGGATGACATTACCTTCACGCGTGGTGGGAGTTGACCGTAGTGCGCAGGTTCACGAGTTCCGCAAGCTAGCTGCACCGGCGGGTCAGGTGGAACGCCTCGAGTGGATGTACCCCCCGACTGCGCAGAACGCGGCAGCAGGGGAGGCGCTGGAGGGAACCACGGGAGTGCAGCGATATCAGGACCCACGCTTATCATTTGCACAGCTGCATAGCGTGGCGCCTGCTTCCTTGTCGGGCGCTGGAGGCGCATACGGTGGAATCCGCATTAATGTTCGCGAAGAAGCGATGCAGGACACCGAGGCTGTTCCCGGGCACTCAGACGGGAGAAAAGTAAGGGAGCAGAGTGCGAAGGACCCTCTTTTGAGAGATGATGCTCACTTCCACGATGCGGTGCCCCCGAGCTCGAGAACTGCTGCAACAAGGATTGGCCACAATGACTCACACAGAATCATGCTGGAACAGATCCAACGAGGCCGCGCAGAGGATTCTGCGCGGAAGGAAGCGAAGAGACTTCGGCGTCTGGCGATGCCTTCAGGCGCGTGCACGGGGAGAAGTAGTCACTCCGCTCCCTTGCCCCAGCAGTGTAACGTGATCGGACGCACGCGAGCGGGATCAGAGGTGGCCTGGGCGAGGAATGAGTCGGACGGCTACAGACGTCTGGCGGAATCAGATACGCCGAGGAGGGCACGGGTCAGGGAATGGCGCAGGGGGCGGGAGAGGAGAGACCGGGAAGGTGCAGCGTCCGGGATCGCAGGCGCAAGGGTGAGGGACCATTTCCAGTAAGTGTTTTGGCGATGTCATCAGCTGTTGTCGCTGCGATTGCTGTGACAGCTATAAGCGCAGATATGTACAAAAAAGACCACACCACAGCACAGGTGCACCGCGCAAGAGCGGATCGCGCGCAACTCCCGCTAGAATTCGTAACTCAGGAGCGTGGAGTTGGATGCGGTCTGGAAGCCGCTCTGCCCGCCCAGGATCCAGAGCGCCTTGCGCTCGACCTCCGCAGGCGGGTTGTATCCTTGGTTATTCCACATGAGCAGCGCATGCGCGGACTTGCCGGCCCATTCAGCACTGGCAGTAGCGAGACTCCATTTCGAGCCGTCCGCCGTCGACACCCACACGTCGCCATAGTGTAACGGCATCTCTCCGCTCCCCGCACGTGTGCACTCCTGTACCCGCTCGTATTCGCCTTGGTTCTTAGCGGTGGAGTTTCCACAGCGTTGGCCACCAATGACCCAGAGCGAGTCCTGGTAGACAAGCGACTGAGAGAGAAAGCGCCCGCCCCACTCGGCATGCCGCACTATGAGCTCCCAGTCGACGCCATCCGCTGTACGCCAAACGTCGTTTAGATAGTGAGTTTTCGCCCCAACGATCTCCGCACCGCCCATCATGTAGATGCGATTGAGAGCAACGGTCGCCGCTTGCCCATATCGACCGATTGCGGCACCGGTCGAGTCCGCGCGCGCCATACTCCACTGCGTCTGCCGGCAGTTGGGACAGTCGCCTGCTACCTGAGTCCATTCCATGCCGTCTAATGAGCGCCACACGTCTTTGAGCGCCTGCTCTCCGATCTCTGCCGTGCCGAGAGAAAGGCGCAGCCCCGCGAAGAGCCAGAGCGAGTCGTTGTACACCACCATCGAGTGCATCGCCCTCTCCTGCCACGGCGCAGGATCCTTGACCTTGCTCCACTCGATCTCTGCTGAAGACCCGTTCGGAACTCCCAGTGACCTCCACACGTCTTGATATGCTCGATTCAGGCGGCACTCGTGTACGGCATTCACACGTGCGCATGTCACAGTGTCGTTGGCCGGCGCAAGGGTCTGCCAGTTACTGCGGTCGGCGCCGCCGGAGAGATATATGAAGCCCCTCCAAGAGACCACGGCAAAGAATCCTCGAGGAGGAAAGGCACCCGCATCAACGTACGCCGCGTCCGAGTTGCGCAGAGTCTGGCGCTTTGCAAGCCCCCAGTTAAGCGGCGTGAGCCCGCTGGGCCCCGCATACGCGCACGAATCATCTGGCTCTTGGGCCTCGCACTTGCCACCATTCGAATCCTCGAACCACGCATCATTGAAGAATTCACCCTGTGCTTCGCCCACACCTCCGACGATCCACATCGCTCTGTTGTGCACCACAGCGCCTGCACCGTAACGCGGCTTGAAGGGCGCCTGGCCGTAGTCTGTCCATTCGGAGCCGAGGCGCTGGCAGACGTCCTTTTGCGTATAGGACTGCAAGATCTGCCCAATTCCCTCTGCGTCTTTCGACCCCTGGCACAGCTGCAACTGCTCGATCACGCAATCGCTCGAGCAACCGTCCTCGCTCACGATATTTCCGTCATCACACTGCTCATTGCTCTGCCAGGAAAGGCGCCCGTCGCCGCACGACGGGCAAGTACAGTTGCCCTCGTGTGTGCTTCCGGGTAGCGACATGAGAGGATATGCGCACGGGGTGCATGAACATCCCGCGCCCTCCCCGACCACGCCTTGCTCGCCGCACAGTCCCGGTGCAGTGCCAGATCCCGCGCCCGCGCGGAATGTTGTGGCCGGACACTGGTACGGCGCTTCGCTGGCGGAGGCGAGGTACCCCGGGGCAAAGAAATTGACTGTCTGCGCCGAATCGAGGGCCTCGGAAAGCTCCTGCCCGTGCGGCAGCAGTCCCGAAAGCTGTACAGTCCCGGCGCTGGCGGCTTCTGTGCCCGCGTCTGCGGGCCACACCGTAGCACGCACAAAAAGCGTGACAACCGGGCGGAGGTACACGACCTGCCTCCATGTTAATGCATTCTGGGACGACGACGCAGCAAGCGAGATGTTCTGCACCGAGCCGTCAGAGAAGGCGAGCGCGAGAACACGGCCATTCCCTCCGGTGTCAGGCACCAGCGACACGTCGATGCGAGTCAGAAGCACCGGCACGTTCAGCTTATCGTCGGTTCGCGTCGTGAATCGCTCCTCCACGTACGTACCTGCTTCCATTGGTATCCCGCTCGCACGCAGCCCGTCAATCAGCCGCCCTGTCAAACACACAGGCGCCAACGCGCGTTGGCGGTTGCAGCGCGGCACCAGCGACACGCCCTTTGGCGCGCCACGGCAGAGAAGAAGGTACTCTGCCGCATTCGTGTCCCATCGGCAGGAGGGCAAAAAGTCTGGCGATACATCGAATTGCTCGGTGAGGCACACAGCAGTGTCACTAGCTGGGCAAAAGGAAGAGCTTTCAAGTGCGAACGCACTGTCGGCACGAAGGTTGCCGGCCTCGAGAAGAGAGCGTTCACGCGATGCAGTGCCTTCTGGGGCACGAGCAGGGTCTTTGTCTGACGCGCGCAGCACCTGCGTAATGCGGTAACGATCCAGCAGCTCACGTCGTGCCATGGCGCTACCGAGCTCTCCGCTCACCAAAACGCTGTCCGCATGTTCCAGCTCTGCCGCAGTCTCCGCGTGCAAGTTGACCATCAGGTATGAAAGGTCGGACGGTGCCGCAAGTGGCCGAGCGCTCGAGCACTTGCCGTCGACTGATGAGGTAATCGCGCAAGTAGATTTGTCTTCGGTGAACCAGTATTGCTGGGCCCCGGGGTTGAGGTTGGCCGTGATAACCTGCGAGACGGCGAGTGCTTGCTCCACGCACAAAGGAGAGCGCGAGGAGCACATACCGACGCCGAACTTGGTGATGTCGTCAACAATTCGCGGAACGCACTGTCCGGTGTCTGGGTGGTACGTGAAGGAGTTTCCCGATGAAGATTCTAATGTGTGCTGTGCACACTCAGCAGGTGTTCCAACTTCCACAGGGTCATTGTCTGTTTCACCTCCTATGTAAATAGAGATCATGGCGGGAGCAAGAGTCCAGAAGCATTTTTCCTGGCCGTCTTGTGCGCCGCATGCACACTCCCTGAGGTCCGGAGTCGGCGGGAGACCGGGCCAGGGCCCGCAGAGGTCGAATCGCGCCGCAGCTGGCGAAAGATGCTCCGGGCGATTGAGGCATGTGTACGGCTTCGTGAGACGGACCTCGTTGGGAGTGACTCGGCCGCCAAGGACCGAAGAGAGTTGGCGGCGGAACGCCTCAGCGGAAAAGCAGTTGAGACCCTGGTCGCAGCGCTCCACCTGCAGGCCCAGAGCGGGGTCCTGGTTCCACACCAGTTCGTTGGGCTGCAGGGCCATTCCGCGGATCTTGTAGTAGGTCACCGCGCCGTAGATATCAATGGCGTTTGGCTGCGCCCCGCGCATGCCGCCGACCGCGGCATTGGTACGAGCTTCATAGGTGAGCGACGCATCCTTGATGACGAAGAAATAGGTGTTGAAGGGACGGCAGTCCGCAAGTGCTGAGGCACCGGCATTTGAGGTCGTCATGTCCGGGCATGGCACACAGCGCGGCCCTACCCGGTAGAACTTCGATGGACACGCATAGGTCGACGCAGAAAATCCTTCGGCGAAGAAATTCACGAGATCCGTCAACTCATCCTCTGCCTCTTCCCAGGCATCGGGACAGCGCTTGAGGTCCACAATTGCTTTGGTCGTCGTGTAAAGAGAAATAAGTTCAAACTGCTCAAGGAAATCGCTGCGCGCAGCCTGCACAGTCTCATTTCGGCCTGGTGGTATCTGCAGGCAAGCGTCTGCCTCCGTCTGGTTCACGCACTCAAGCCCTCGAAGATTGGCGTTGGCAGCCGCCAACTGTTCGACTTTCTCAGTCATGAGCTCAAACGACACGCGGTACGTGCAGCCGCCCCGCAGCTCTTGACAGCGTGAGTCGGGAAGGTCTGTGGTCTGTTGCGGCTGGTACACGAAGATGCGCTCCTGAGGCACGTCGGCAATGCGTGCGATGGCCGAGCGGAACACAGCAACCTCGAAGGAACGGTGCGCAGGGTTGCCCTGCCGGTGCGGCGTTATTGCCTCGGAGGTGGCGCCCACACCTGACGGACCTTTGATTTCCGCAACGAAGATCGGGACGGGCACGCAGGCCGCGAGGCCCAGGGCACCAGGTCCAGAGAGCGTGCCCGGCGGGCACGCATTGCAGGTCGCGCCGTCGCAGGAGAGGTACGAATACGCGAAGCGCTGGGACGCCACATCGAAGGATGGCGCGCAGTTACGGCAAGCAGCAACTTCGGTCGATGCGGTCGGCGACGTCATCTCGATCGGGCACGATATGCATTGCAGATCGTTGCGGTACGTGTTTTGCGGGCACGCGTAGGCGGGTCGAGCAAATGCTGTCGTGAAGATGTCACGCATCGAACGCGTACAGACCGTTCTCTGCTCGGCCTTACCGTCGACAAGGACACTGGTGGGCGTGCACAGCTCCTCCTCGAGCGACATAAGCTTCCACTCATGTATGAAGTGCGTGCGGCGTGCTTGTGCGGTGGGGTCAAGCTGCAAATCTTCTTTAGCCAGGAGATTCGCAACGGCCGCATCGATGGCGCGCCGCTTGTGCGCGTACAGCACGACCACGACCTTGTACGCGCCGAGATTAGTAAGCGGCACGTACGAATCTGCGCCCATCACCGACCCAGAGTACCCATCATATGGCGGGCCTTGTGCTGATGCGCGCCGCGCTGCAGCCTGTGTGCTCCCTGCCCCAGCACCGACCGAGACTGCTGTCTCTTGCGTCGGGTCCTCGATGATATCGATGTTTTCCGATTTGATATGAGAGAGAACAGCAGAGAGGCCTTCTTGGAATGACATGCGATCGAAGTCTGCTGCAGACCCGTAGAGTCTGAAAAAGTAGCGATCAGAGGGAACGGCATCTCGAAAGCCGAGGGTTTCCCAGGTGTCGAGCACCGAATCGAAAATCTCTACCGGGTTTTCCATCGGTGCGTAGTCCGTGCAGCCATTTATTGCGCAATTCACAGCGTCGCCGCGCTTGATGTCGCCCTGCATTGTGTACGGGTCAATCCACGGCGTCCGGAAGGCAGAGCGAAGCAGATTGCGCTGCACCTCGACCCAGCTGAGGCACTCGCCGCTTCCACTTGGGCACACACCGATGCGGCGCTGCCCCCCCCCGACAAGCTCTCCATCTCCGAGAGAGAGCAGCCACTGGTTGAGATGATCCAGCACGCCGCCGATGCCCTTGCGGCGAGCCACGGGCGCAGTGGGGTATTGCGGGTCGTCTGACGACACGGATTTCCCATTCTCCACCCTCTTGTCCCGCACCCAGAATACAGTAGGCATGTCGTAACCATGCTCGTCCGCTGCGGCTACCGAACGCACGCCGGGAGAGTCGCCGGCGTAAAGGCCCTCGTACTCGGCGAGGACTGATGGACACCACTGGCGCTGGTATATGTGCCACATCAGCACGTCTAGGTCATCATATGGGCGGTCTGCACCGCCCTGCAGCACAAATTTGAATTGTTCGGTGAAGATGCTGCTCGAGAAGGGAAAGAAAGTATACACGAGGCCCATGGGCTGTAGGAAGCGAAAACACAGTTGCATCATCATCGGTGAGAGTGCCTGCTGCTGCGCAGATCGTATTTTCTCGTCCGCAGGTAGTGGATCGATCAGGATCAGAGCAGCAGTATCGTTTGGAAAGTCATGCGCGAACTGGCGTGCATAGAGTGCCCCAGCAGAGTGCCCAAGCAGCACGTACGGCGGACGGATCGGAACCCACTCGGTCTGCGTTTTGTTGTTGGCATCTTTGTACGTCCGTTGCCACGATACCTTGCGATTGAACATCGTATCTGTGCCGTACTTTATTGCGAAATGCAGCTGTGCTGCTATGGTCGTGGGTGTACGGTTGGTCCAGGCGTTCGTGGACTCCACATCTGACGAGTAACCGAAGCCGACGCGGTCATACACGCACGCCACCCCGCGCTCAGCGATCGTGTCTTGCAGTCGTGCAACCGCTGAACCCTGAGCAAACGCTTCCATCGCCTCAATCACCACCGCAGGTCGCCCATCGTACGTGCTGGTGGGCCCTGGGCCTTTGCAGTAGATATGGACGAGAATATCATTTCTCGAGTCGACAGGATACAAGCTACCCTTCATGGCATAGTGCGATGACGCCGCCATCCCGACGGCGTAGTTAGTGAGCGAAAATTCGAAGACATAAAGCATCGCGAAGTAAGTGAAGAACGCAATCCAGTACCAGAGGAACGTGCAGAAGCGCCGCATGAAGTAGTTGACAAACGTGCTCAGCGAAAGCATGCCCGATCCACCGTCATGGATGCGCTTTCCGTCATCGTACAGTCCTGCTTCCGGCTCAGCCTGATCCTCCTGAAAGAGACACAGCTCATAAACTTGATCCTCGCCTGAGCAATAATATCCCGGCGTCTCGCCGTTGGTCCATTCGACACGCACACCTATTGAGCCGACGTATGTGACAGTACCCTCCCCGAGCTTGGCAAACTTCTTGAAGTCCGCGTCGGTCTTCTCCCCGTTGCGCACCAGCCACTTGCGCAGCTGACGAGCAGTCTTTTTGACAATGATACCCTCCTCCCATGGGCCCATAGGATTTCCCTTTTCTGAGACAGTCATGAGGCACTGCCCAACGTGTTTGACCTTCATGCCAACCTTGGGCGCGATCCACTCTGTACCCGGGTGTCGTTCTTCGACGGGCAGCAGCGCTGTGAAGACTGTCGGCTCCGGTGGCGCGCCAAGTATGGTGACGACCTCTTCAGGCTCCGGCTCGCGCACCCCTACCAGCGGACAGCCGCCGCGCATCCACGCCCACAGGGTAAAAAGCCCCTGGAACCACGAGTCCCAGCCGCGGGCTTTGACTGAAATTTCTAGATACCAGAGAGATGAAAGTAAGAACATAAATGCAGACGCAAGCGCCACGAGCTCTTGCGTGATCGAGAAGCACACAATCACTGCGAGGGACGCGTAAAAGCCGCAGAAGCCCACCCCAAGTCGCACGAGGGAGGACCAGCCGTCCTCGACCGCAGAGACGAAGAAAGAAAGCATGAAGATATTGCAGGGTAGTGCAAGAGCCACCGCTGCCAGCGAGTTCAGATTCTGGATATAGCCAACGACAACTGCCGTTATCGAGACAGCCAGCCCGACTGCGCCAAAGGCGACCATGTACGCGGTCGGGTACGGCGCGTCCTGCAGGCGCGACCACAACTTCCCACCGCGACGTGCGCCGAGCAGCGCCTCGCCATCGATGTCAGCTGCAGCTTCTTCGAAACCCGAGGGATTGACGTCACGGTGCGGTTCCAGTGCCCCCCCCGCGCCGCTTCCTCCGAAGCCCTGGTACACCTTGGCGTTCCACGCCTTCGCCTCCGCTGAGTACATGGGCCGCGTCGGCTTCGCGTCCGTGATGAATGAGGACGCTCGGAACGTCGCGTCCTTGATTACCACCTACCAACCCGAGCGCTAAGTGTAGGCTCGTCCCCGAATCGCGCGGCTGCTTCACATCTGTGCAGATTCCTCACAGGCTCGGGTTCAAAAACACTTTTGAGGACCGGGGAGCGCACCATTGCCTCGTTGCCGTACTTCTCGCAATCTGAGCAGAAGAAGTCGAACTCATCTTCACTGGCAACCGGCAAGCCGTTGTACCTGGTGCCAGATTTGGTCGTCACGAGCGGGCAATCAGCGCAACCGCGATGCGCTGCTGGATCTGAATGGTGGGTCTCTACTCGAAAACACAGGCCCGGTGAAAGGATTCCTTTAGCAGGTCCAGCACATCGCTCCAGCTCATATCCCAGCTGATGCGCAGTGTTTTTCGGTCCTCTCCGTCTGTGCAGTGCATCAGAATGTCCTCTGGTGGAGCCTCCTCCTCGGGCACCATACCAGTCGCGCCTTTCCAGAACGTGTCGCCCGGGACACTGATTGCCGGCCCAGAGCGCATGGGAACGGCTCGCACGATCGCACCGGACGCGGGAAAACGAATCTCATCTCCGGCAATTTCGAGCGCCGAGGTGACGTGATTTCCATCTGCCGTCGAGCGTGTCGGCTTGTCCCACTGGGATTCTGGCGCCTCAAGATGGTACACAATTCCGTCCTGATCATCCATACCTACCCAACCCGCACCAATATTCACGCCAAGCTGCCTGAAGCTCACGAATTCATCACAACTTGTTTGCCCAGCAAGGCGACCAGTCCCATACCTCTTCCCCGCCAGCAGGAACCTCTGAAAAGGTGGCCCGTCAAAAGTGGCCGTATTAAGTCGTAAGTCATCATGATGAATTAGACGCTCCAAGGACTTCTTGTTGGCTGTGGAGTGGAGAGCGCCTGGGGTTCTCACTGGGACCCCCTTTCCTGAAATTTAGCTGCGAAAGTTCTACGCCCAAGCGTAGCATTTGATCGTTCTTAATCTGTGGCAGCAAAAACTGAGGCATTCAACCGACAGGAGGTCAATTTCTCAGCCAGATCACCGTCAGTTCCAGGCCATCTGGAGGCACTGGAAGCATAATGCATCTTAGAATGGAAGGATTGTGTCCACCGCTGTCGATCCATCCGCGCGCAACAGTGTCACAACATCCTGCTGCAGTGCGCCCTGCCGAGTCGCTGTCCGCTTGGTCATCGAGCAGAACCCAGGAGTGGCAACGGCGGCGGGGTCTGATGTCGCTGGAGGCGGCCCACCGTGTCTACAATGGATCGCCACCACCGGTTGTTGTTATCGTTGCAGTCGCACTGCACTTTGCGATGGCAATGATACTCGATGGTTCTCGCGCTGAACGTTTTTCTCCGTTGATCATGTTTATGTCCGCCCTTACTGGCCCCATATTTGTAGCCATGAAACGGTGAGCGCTCCCGCGCCCTCTTGAGACGAGCGGCCTCTTTACATGAAAGAACCCTCTGTTGTACGTGATATAGATTGTGACCTGGTAGCACGTAAGAAACGGCAGCAAATGCAGGTTGCGCCCAACTGGGGAACGGGCTGGCAGAGAGGAATGGGTGCAATCCGGAGCCCAGCAGGGCGCGATCTGTAGAGATGCCGGCTTGGTCGCAACAGGATGTCTTATTGAACTGACGTTGGGGATATGGAGCGTGGTCTCGACGCTTAGAGAGGACATGTCAGTCGTGTCAGATCGCTGGGACCAGGACGAATGTGCCGGGGAACTTGCAGCAGCTCGCGGATTGAGGGGCCTTGTGCCCCTCTCGCGCTGGGACTGCGCGGGCGGTGGAGCTGGCATTGCTGTAAGTAGCCCCAAAAGTGACATGCGATTCTGGTAGTGAGGATGATTTGGAATTTTGACCGCTACTTGGGGCATGCATCGGAGCAGCACGTCTCTGTCCGTCTCGGTCTTCGTCTCTTGTCTCTGTTTGTTTCTCACTGCCGAATGGCCGCAGGTGTCGCTCGCGGGTCTCACGAGCCTGGGGTTTGCCACGGTGGCGTCTCTAGTTTTGGCGGCCACGCAAATGCGATCCGCACAGCTGCAGGCTTCGCGCTCTGCCGAGATTTTAGCAGCTGCCAGGCACGGCCGACGCGCCTGGGCGCCGTACTCCCGGCTCGGCAGAAGGGGTGCCGATCATACCCCAGGAGCCAGTGCACGTGCACCGACTTTGTGGGACGCGCAGCGGGTACAGCGGGTAGTGGCAGGTCTACGGTTGCTGGGGCACTCGCTGCTCTTGGTTGGCAAGGCGCTGCTCCTCTTGTGGCTCCGCACGCTGCGCCCCCAGCAAATCATGCTGCATCTTGTGTCCAAGCGACGGCAGGAGGTAACGTCCGTCGTCTCCTGAACTTCCCTGTGCTACAGTAGTGTAATGCTTGCTTCGCTTTCTTTCGTTGCGTGCAGGCATTCTTGGTGGCGCTGCGACAGCGCCTGCGCGAGACCTTGTCGCTCGGAGCCATTTCCGTCGCGCGCCTTGCGGCGCTGATGCTCGGTTCGCCCTCACCCACCACCCGGCCTTTGCAACGCGCACGATGACAGCGTTCGGTGACAGGAATGTGGAAGCTCTCAGACTCTGTTTTTATGCACGGATTTGAACACCCAGGCGGGTGGGCCCAACCCTAATCATCGCTTCTACCCTCACCATCCTCTCCCCAGCACGTTTGTGCGGCACTTCATTGGAATGAAATGAGAAACGCGACCGTCGCAACTTGCGAATACAATCTGCCTCGACACATAGAAACTGCATACACTTTTTGGGCAACGTCTTGGGACTGGCCACAGGAGAGCAGGGCTCAGAAGTAATCACCACCGAAGGGCGAGTTCTGGAGCGTTGAGTACATAGGCAACTGCTCGACACCGAATTGCTGCTGCGAGGTTGGAGCGCCGTGCGGCACCTGCGATGCCATCGGAGCCTGGCCGTAGGGTTGCGAGACGAAGCCTTGCTGCTGCTGCTGTTGCTGCGGTTGTGCCTGCGGCTGCGGCTGGGCGTAGGGCAGCTGCTGGGCGAAGGCCCCCGAAATGGGCGGGCCCTCGAGGGAAATGTATCCCCCTGCAGATGAGCCAGCCGGGCCCGGCCCCATCGATGCCGGGGTATAACCAGCACTGGCGCCAGCACCATAGACATCTGCGGCCGTTAGACCGCCAGGATTGGCGCCTTGCAGCGTCGAGTACTGCCGCTGATACGGCTGCAACGTGGCCTGCGCGCCGGGCGGCGCCTCCGATTGGTAGATTGCCGGGCTCATCATCGACACGGCCTGCGCCTGCTGCTGAGGTGGACCCGCCGGCGGAGCCACTTCGCGCTCGTACATGGGCGCGCAGTCGCGGACCACTGGGACGATACGGAGATCCGTGTGCACCTGCACGAGCGTACCGTACGGGCCCGTGAGCGCCTTCTTGATGCGATTCTCAGACCAATCCGCCGTCTTGATGTTGTCAATCGCCTCAATCACCTCACCATGCCGGAAACCATTCCTTTCCGCACTCGACCCCCTTGTGACGTTGGCCACAGTGAACCCCAGTACCCCCTTCTGAATTGAGAACCCCGGCGACGCCTGTGGGCCCATCCCTGTCATTGGCTCAGGACCATCGTCAATGACCGTCTCCCCGAAGTCGGGCTGCGCAATGGTCTCCCGCTCTAGCTGCACCAGCTGCTGAGGTCCCAGCTTGCTCTCCTCGCGCACCAGTTCAACATCGTAGTACGCGTTGTTGTCAGCCGAGCGGAATCCCAGCACCACAGCAGTACCCACCTTGCCTGGGACAAGCTTGGACAATGACTGCACCACGAACCGCTGTCAGAGCTGTATGAGACCAAAGTGGCTTGCCGTAGCCGTGGAGACCCTAAGGAGCTGCAACCCTTCGCAAGCAATCGCAAATTTGCCACTTTTAGATCCGCAGGGTGTGCTGCTGCGTGCGAGTAGGGACGCACCGCAATATCAAGACCGTCAACGTCCTCACCATTGACCTCGACCAAGATGTCGCCAGGCTTCACCCTGCCTGACTTGTCCGCGGCGCTCCCCTCAGCGATTGACTTTGCAAAAACTTCGGTGAGCCCCCCTGGGCCGCGCCTGTCCATAAACGTGATCCCAACCCCGCCGGTGCCCGCAGGGTGACTCGATGACGCAAATGAAGTGAATGTGTCGAATCTTGGCGCCGGGGCGCTGAGGACCTGGCTCCTGGACGGGCTGTATCCCGCGGGCCACATCACGGGCGCCGCCGACCGCGAGGCCAATCCAACAGAGCCGGTCGGTACGCCGTTGGCAGGGCCACGCGCGACAGATGGCGCGAACTGAGAATGCATAGACTGCACCAAGCCTCTTTCTGCACCGCTCAAAGGCACTAGGCTCTCGCTCGATGCGACGCGCGCCCTCCCCGCCCCGAAGGAGGTTTTCGTGTTCCTCGGCTTCTTTTGACAGGTCAGTCAACTGAGAGATGTAACGGGTGAGTTGAAAAGTTGCTTGAGGCGCGGACTACACAAAACGACTAGTTCTCAGAACTTCACGTGTCCATCGCTTGTGTCGGGAGGGGTTGCGGCGCACTCAAGCCCTAGCAGGTAGCGGGCGAACTGCGCAAAACTGATGTCACAGTTCGCAGATGCAGAAGAGGACATTCTTCCCCAGCCCGGCGAGCCGCGTTCAAACGCGTTTATAGCGGCTGAGCTAAAACGGTGAGAAACCTTGCCGCGTTTTGCTTTGGTGCCTGGGCGCCAATGCGGCTGCGGTCATAACATTGATTCCATCGCAACGGTACAAACGCACCAGGTACACGGGCACATTGAAAAGTGAGCAGGCTCAAGGGTCAGAACAGGGGCGCCAGATCAACGAGGCAGAGCTCGCAGGGCAGGTCGTAGAGGAAGAGGAATGGGCAGAGGAGGATGATGAAGACTTCGATGACTTTATCGATGATGAGCTGTGGTTCGACGGCCATGAGGGTGGCGGCGGAAACTTTACCAAGACATACAAGGCCACGATAGCTGGGAACCGCCCGAACTCTTCAGCTACGCAGTTCGCGGCCGCAAAACGGGCGGTTTTGGCGTCGAAGAACGCAGCTGGAGGTGGCGTGGGTGGCAAGGCAGGAGGGGGTTCAGACGCACAGGTGATGAAAAAATTCCAGCCTGCTGCAGTACGACACGCAAAAATCGACGCTCGGATCAACGTAAGCCTGCGCGCCCTCCTACCCGGTCCCCGCGTGCCGTCACAAGATTGCATGCCAGGGCTGACTTGCTGGCAACGCGTGGGGTTTTGTTTGCAGGATACGGCGCTGTCAGAGAAGCGTGTGCAGGAGCTGTCTGGCTCAATGCAGCGAGACGTTTTTGGGGGTGGTCAGGGGAAGCGGGACAAGACACTTGAGCGGGTGACAGACAAGGCTGACCGGGCAACGACGGACCAGGTGCTTGACCCGCGCACGCGCCTGGTCCTGTACAAACTGCTCAACAAGGAGACACTCAACTCGATCCATGGTTGTGTATCTACTGGTAAAGAGGCTAATGTATACTACGCGACGACCCCACCTTCCTTTCTCGACGCCAACGGCGTCTCTGGCTCTCGCACCTCCGACGGCACAGAGGGTGAACTTGCCATCAAGGTGTACAAGACATCGATCCTAGTCTTCAAGGATCGCGACAAGTACGTTTCAGGAGACTACCGCTTCCGCAATGGCTACTCGCGGTCCAATCCGCGCAAGATGGTCAAGATGTGGGCTGAAAAGGAGTTCCGCAACCTGGCTCGCATGCGCGCCGCGGGCATCCCGTGTCCAAAGCCGCTGTTGTTGCGCCTGCACCTGCTGCTTATGGAATTCATCGGCAAGAACGGCAAAGCGGCTCCTCGTCTCAAGGATGCAGGGCTTGCTGGGTCCAAGTTGGCTCAGGCGTATGTTGACTGCTGTATGTGCATGCGCACAATGTACCAGAAGTGCCGCCTCGTGCACGGCGATTTATCCGAGTACAACATGCTGCACTACCGCGGAACGTTGTACATCATTGACGTGTCTCAGTCTGTCGATCTCGACCATCCAAATGCACTCGAATTTCTGCGCCGCGATGCGGCCAACGTCAATGACTTTTTTGGGCGTAAGGGGGTTCGCACGCTTTCCGTACGAGAACTGTTCGACTTCTGCGTGGATGATTCCATCGGGGCGACGCCGGAGGAGGCTGCTAGACACCTCGCAGCGATACAGGATGTTGCTGCAGCGCGACCAGAGGCCCTCTCTGCGGAGGAACAAGTGGAGGCTGCCGTCTTCCAGATGAGCTTTATCCCCAACAACCTGGGAGAGATCGAGCTGTCCAAGGTGAATCGTGACCACGAGGCCCTCTCGGCGGGAGACACCTCCGTCTATTATGGGACCGTTACGGGCATGGCATCGTCCTTTGCGGTCCTTCAAGCACAGGCCGAGGGCGAGGGCGAGGGCGAGGGCGAGGGCGAGGGCGAGAGCAGGGGTGAAGCGTGCGCCGGAGATAACGAAGAAGATCTGATCGACGACGATGCTGGTCTTATGGTGCAGATTGCAGACCGCCCGGGGTTTTATGGGACCATGGCAATCTTGCAGGAGGAAGGCGATACTGACCCTTCGGACTGCGCGCGCCCTGCTGCGTGGCCCTCAGCTGTCGCAGCAGGTTGGGGCGTGAGCAGTAGCGACGCACATGCGCCGCTTGCGAGAGTGAGCGTGACGACCGCGCCTGGACCCGGGCGAATTAGCCGAAAAGATGAATTGGATGACATGAGTGATGAAGACGAGAGTGACGGCGAGAGCGACGAGGGGAGCTCGAGGGGCGCAGAGAAGCCTAGCGCAGGCTCCGACGGCACGGAGGGGGAGGACAGTGCTGGGAATATGAGCAGTTTGGATGGAGAAGGGTCGGAAGATGAGCGGGAGCGGTCACGTGACCCGACTCGAGACCTCAAACTGCAGATGAGCAAGGCAGATTGGAAAAAGCGGGTGAAGGAGGAGCGCGCTTCCAAGCGAAAGGAAAAGATGCCAAAAGCACTCAAGAAGCGCAAGACCAAAGGGCAAAAGCCGAAGTAGCGGCTCAACGATGGTGAATTGCTGTATAGTACAGCAGCGGTGTTGTACTTTCCTACCCGCGGCTCCTACCTGACCGGGCGAGCTCCCCCTGCATTGCTTCACGTGTGTCCACGGACATTGAGGTCAAAAGGCGAAACCATGATCGAGCGCCGCCTGGTTGTAAACCACATGCATTGGTGAGCCACCGCTCATCGCGCTCGCGTCTTCCGCGCCGCTTCCCTGGCCCGCCCTTCCCACCCCACTGTTCTCAGCACCCGTCCCGTCCTGCGTGCGCACAAACACCTCCCATTGCATGCGCAAGAGCGCCTCGAAGCGTTGCGCAAAGGCAGGGGTATCAAAGAGCGCAGCCCGCGGCTTTCGTGCACTGAGCCCGCGGCGTATCTCGGCAAGCAGAGCCGGGCGCGCGGCCAGCTGGATCGCGATTTGCTCGTAGTCACGCCCATCACGCGCCGTGAAGAGACGCTCGAGCCCCACACCTCGATTGAATGATGCACCGTAACGGGCCGAGAACTTCTCCAGCGGGGCGGAGAGGATCGGCACGCCCGCCCAGAGGGCGTCAAGGCCGGTGGTGCCGCCATTGTATTCGAGATTGTCGAGGAAGAGGTCTGCGAGCGCGTGGCGGTGCAGGTGCTGCCATATCAGCTCATGCCCGGCGAAGCGCACTTGGTCCCTACGGGCTCCATGTCGCGCTAGCTCCGTCGCAATGTTGCCCTGCGTCTCTGGCGAGTCGTTGAGGGTCCACAGAACAGTTTCTGCCCCGCTGCCTCCGCCCCCCGGTCCCACGCTGTTTGACGCGCGCAGGATTGCGGCCCAATGCGCCCACATAGCGCGTGACGTCTTGTGTAAGTGGTTAAAGTTGCAGAGCACCACCCCATGAGGTGGCAGGCCCGCAAGCTCGCGCTCTTCGGGCGCCGACGAGTTGCGCTGCACCGCGGGAAACACCGCAGGCTGCTGGGCGTATGAGGTAGCATAAAACGAGGCAGGAAGCAATGCCAACTTTTCGCCGTAAAAGAGCGACAGCTCCGGAGTCGCCACCTGTGCGCAAGTGCACCGCCCATGCTCACGCGTGGGTGAGCCGTAAGTGTTTCAAGACGGGTCGCTGGCGCAGCCAGGGCGGGGCAGATGCCGCAGCGTCTGCAAGAAAGTAGTCGATGAAGGGGGCATCAAGAGTGGCGCCGAATCCCATGTAGTGCATGGAGATGGGAGCAGGACGGTAGGCGAGCATTTCCATACGCACGCCACTCGTGTGCCCGTTGAGATCGATAAGCACGTGGATCGCCTCGTCGTTGATCGCAGCTGCGCCCTCGGCGGAGGAGAGCACCGAGAGGTCTGCGAGGAGCACGCCCCCTGTGCCGTCTTCGAGCTGAGAAGCCGCATCTACCTGGTCGGCAAGAAGAAGGAAAACAACCACCTCGACACGCGCAGGGTCGTGGGCTCGCAGCAGCGCATCAACTGACTTGCCGACGGGGTGTACGCGGTACACGTCCGACGAGATGTACCCGACCCGCAATGTGCGTGTCGAACCAAGCGACTCGTAAAAGTGGTTGGTAAGGGGGTAAGGGAGCGACTCGAGCGCGGCATTCTTGCCAAAGCGTTCCGACCAAGCGCGACAGCATGCGC